>Ga0209396_1005952_pt1 | contig 11360 bp, 8 predicted proteins | sample GOMGulsemesocosm_6_FD_184638 | JGI IMG/M metagenome (GOLD analysis project Ga0209396, IMG submission 184638) | Methane-oxidizing microbial communities from mesocosms in the Gulf of Mexico - GOM8C Gulf of Mexico (SPAdes) (version 2) | ecosystem: Environmental > Aquatic > Marine > Cold seeps... | reverse complement strand
GAAGCAAAAACAATATTGAGGAGCTATCCATGGGAACTTTATTCTACCCCAAGGGCGCTGATGGTTTTATCAACGAGTGGTTTGCAAACTACCAACAAGCTAAAAATATAATATTACAGAAAAAAGGAAAAATGTGGCTACTTCCTTATAAAAATCAATTTATAGTGGTGAGAAGGGACTTTATTTCGACATTCAAGTTTGATGAAAAGTTAATGCCATTATGGACTGATATAGAACATGACATGGTTAGTGGCTACAACAGTGCGGCATGGGATAAATTAACTTGTGCAATAATAAAAAACAGAGAAAAAAAATATCAGTAATAACGAACTATAAATGCACCAAGATTGACTGTTGATCTTTCTTGGTCGTTTTTTCACCACTAACATATACGAATTATCTATCATACGTTCAATTTCGCCCTGTTGTATTGAACCATCGAGAATCACGGAATTCCATTGAGCTTTGATACTCAGTTTTTTTTAATATATCAGAACAAAACCCATGCATAGCTTTTAATAACTGTATTTAATCGCTTCTGTAAGAAAACTCTGTCAATTAACTAAGTTTCCAATTAAATATTGAATGATTTCAAAGGCAGATAAGTGAACATTTTAAAACTATTAATACCTTATATTTTTATTGCCCTGCTTACCTAATTAGCTTAAATTTAAAGAAAAATAATAATAGAGGCAGTTTTAATTGAATAAAAATAAAGTCGTAATACATAACCCTTTATTTTATGACTTAGGTCTAAAATTTGAAGAGTCTGTCACAACGATAGAATCAATAACTCAAATATTAAGAGAAACTTTTCCTACTTGGCAAGAACAAGAATATAAACACGAGTTTCTTGCCTATAACTTTAGTTATCTTTCTCTTCATATCCCCCATATTAGCTTTATTGCCAATAAAGAGACGATAAAAATAGGTCAGATAGATATTACCGTAAACTTAATGGTTACGATTAGAATTAATGGAACTATTTGTTTTGAATATCAGTACAGTATTGAACAAAGCCATCAATGCAATTTACTTGAAATAGTTGATGAACTTCAGGCCTATACCAACGTAACTTATAAAAGTTACCTTAAGCGCAAAGCTGCTTATAGTAACTCTATGACAAAAATAAAGTACCCTGAACAAATAACTGTACCACCTATTTTTAACCATGGAGTAATTTTAGATTTAATCAAAGATGTATTGAAATCTAAAAAAATAGGGCTAAAAAATTCATATATTTACCCTTATCAGCACGGCCGTATTCTATATTCTTTTGATGAGTCCAATGAAGAAGTTAAAAGCATACTTTTTACCAAAGACTTTACAGATAATGCTAGTGAAATCTCGGATGGTGGGATATTTGTCGACACTTGGAAAACGGTAATATTTACAAATCGTGATAAAAATGAAGTCTTCTTAGAATTATATTACGAAAATCTGGCTAACTTTTTCCAGTGTCAAACATGGATATTTCATTGCGAACATTTATTAAAAGAAATTGACGAAAAAAAAATCAAAAAAGAACACACATACGCTGAACTTAATAAACAAGCGGAAGAAATAGAATCACTATACTTTTCTTGTAACCGTAAAATGATCAACTTTACAAACTTAAGTATTGCGTTCAAAAATGATTATTACACTGAACTTTCTAAAGTAATTATAGATGCAATAAAACTAGAAGCACATATACACCAAACACATAAGCATTTTTCGGCAATAAAAGAACACATTAATATTGTGAAGCTTCATACGGATACTCGTAAAGAAAAAAACACCAGATTTTTAAAGATATTTATGGCCTTGAACTTATCCGCTGGCATTGCATCACTTATACCTACATCTCTAGATGGTGATGTGAGTAAATTTGGCACTTCAATAATACCAACTCTAGTCTGGCTTACTTTTGGCTTTATTGCTTTTGTTGTTTTTTATTTAGAATCAAAAAATAAAAGTTAGTAACCTAACTACCATTTAACTAGCTTTTAAGCTTATAAATGCACCAAGATAGACTGTTGATCTTTCTTGGTCATTTTTTTCACCACTAACATATACGAATTATCTATCATACGTTCAATTTCGCCCTGTGGTATTGAACCATCGAGAATCACGGTATTCCATTGAGCTTTGTTCATATAAACATTAGCGCTACTTATAAAGCCATATCAATAGATCTGGTTTTATTAGACAAAAATAAATTTTAAACATTTTCACTAAAGTTAACTTAACGCCAATTTTCTTATGAAACCTTTGCTCATTGAATAAATACAATCAACGAACAAAGGAATAAAATTAAAACACGACTCAAATAGCTAATCAAACAAGTGACATTACTGGCGCCTTCTTAACAACATTCGCTGGCTTAACAAAAGAAGTAAACCAATCAGAGATATTATAGTAAAAGAGCCTCCACTAGACGATTTTTCAACAGAAACAGGTTTACCAACAACTTTGATAGTAACAGTTTGGGTCGCTGAATACTCTATACCATCGAATACATTAAACTCTAGAGAAACTTCATAACTATCTTCTCCCACAGGTTCATATTCAAATAATCCGCTAATGTTATCGTAAGAAAATATTCCTTTGCTAGGAGCAGAAATCAACTCAAAAGTTAGGTTATCACCATCATTATCTGTAGCATCAAAACGACTTGATAATTTAGTCTCATAATACGTATCTAATGACATATTCTTAGCGACAGGAACCGTATTACTGAAACTTAAAATAACAGTGTGACTCTGAGTTTTTTGTAACCCGTCACTTACAGTGAAGCTAAAAGTGACAGGATCAAAACTATTACCTTCCGGTGTATAATTGAACTCACCTTTCTCAGAATTTACTAAGGTTAATTCTCCTTTAGAAGTCGAACTGACTAACTCAAAAAGCAGCGTGTCATTGTCTAAATCTTCTGCAAATATTTTCTGTGAACTTTGTCCTGCCCAGTGCAAGGTGAAGTTTTGTTCTGTTGATGTTGGCATTTGATTAATCAACATAACGTTAACTGTTGCTTCATTTGACTCGACACCTTCATTAATAACAAAAAAGGTAAAGCTGTCTTCACCAACATAATCACCATGAGGCGTGTAAGTAAATTCTCCAGTTTCGCGGTTAGTAAATACAACATTGCCATGCAAAGGGGCTAAAGTGACATAGTGTTTTTTGTTATCCAATTCTGTTTCTGTAGTAAGCGTTCCATTGATACTCGCTTTTGCATGAGTCTCAATAGATTGATCCATTGCAATAATGCTTTCAGCGGATTGAGTGATTTGGTATAACGCTAACGTGCCACCACCAACTAAAATCTCAATTGCACCATCCACCTCTCTTGCCTGAACTTCCCACGGTGATTGCGAAGTTGCCTGACTCCACTCAACTTCCTTATTTACCAAGTTATATAAACCAAACTCATCAGAGCAACTAAAAAACATTTTAGAATTATTCAGTCTAGAAATATTATTAACATTTGAGGTACAGACGCTACCAATAACCGTAGCATTAAAACTTTCATCAATAGAAATAATCTCTTGTGAATTATTGATCGCGATAATTTCTGCGTTATTTTCAGAAACCCCGTAGCTCACATCGATAATATCTGTCGCATTACCTTTTAACAGTTTGTTATCTTTAACATCGTAAACGCTAATATTACCATTATCCGCTACCACCACATCGAGTAGCCCATCTTGGGTGAAGTCAAATAGTTCAATATGCCATAAGTCAGTCCAAGACTGATTCAATGACGGAGAAGTTTGTTCTATTTCACCATCAGCACCATTAAGAATATAGATATATTTCCCTGGTGATCCAGTATGTTCTTTACCGCTACTAGCAATAATTTCAACATCACCATCATTATCAATATCGGCAGATTTTATGGCATATAATGGTGAGCCACTGTCATAAATTTTTGAATACTTTAATGAACCATCACTGCCATTAAGTACATATAGAGCACCGTCATATAAACGGTCTGTTGCGACTAATATTTCATTCTTATTATCACCATCAATATCGGCAACTTCCAAGTCATGAATTCCAGTCCAAGCGTGACCACCGAACGGTGTTCCCTCTTGCGTAGACCATTCTATTTCAAAGGTCGTCGAATCAAAAACATATAAAACACCATCACCGTAGCCACTATTAGATTCATTGGAAATGGCGATAATTTCATCTTCGCCATCGTTATCGACATCGCCAAATTTATAACCATAAAAAGGACCTGATATATCAACACTTGTCCATTCATGTTCTTTGGTCTCTAAATCATGCACATATAAATAATCAGCACCTGTCGATGAATAACCGGCCCCCCAAAAAATTTCTGACTTTGCATCATTGTCCAAGTCAGCAATCATGATTTGAGTAACACCATGGCTAGGGTTATTAATTTGCCATAATGAATCTCCATTACTTGAATCTAAGGCATTTACGCCTCCCCATTGACCGTCACCATATAACACCTCTTTAGTGCCATCACCATCAAGATCGTAAACATACAATGCATCAATATCATGGCTTGTACTGTGCGACCAAAGTTCGGCCTGCTCTGCAATATCAAAGGCCTTTAACTCATACCAGTGTTGAGCAGCTATCAGCTCTTTAATACCATCTTTATTGCTATCTACAGCATCCAAAAAATAGCCAAAACCAGAACTATAAGACCAAACTAACTCACTTTCGACACCTTTAATTTTATAAACTTCGCCTTGATTGAGCACAATTTCAACGCTTCCTTCTTCGGTGAAACTCCCTACAACTCCATTATCCCCTCCAAAAGTATATGTGTACTCTAGGGTTTTAGCAGCAATATTAAATGCTCTAGTTTCATTATCACCAATAGCAACAAGCTCTTTGGTTCCATCATTATCAATGTCGTAGGTTAGTAACTTGTTGGCATACATATCAGCTAAATCATCTAACCACTTATTGGCTGACAAATTGTAGATGTGTATTTTTCCCGACTGACTGGCAACAAAAAGTAAATGGTTGTCGGATGAAGAATCGTATATAGCAGTTAAACTTCTAACACTTCCATTATCTGGAATAGCCTCTTGGTTAGTAATTTCATAGCCATCAGTATTTTTCCCAAGAATTGAAATGGCTCTATTACTCCCAAAGCCAGCTCCACTTGCAAAAACCAACTCAACACCGTCAACACCATCAAGGTTTGCAGCATAAAATCCGCTAGAGCCAATACCAGAGCCAAATGTATATAGCCCCCATTTTTTAGATAGTCCTTCACTGGCAGCTTTTGCCTCAAGCGAATTTTTTGATAGCTGCGGCTTTAATTTATTCACGCTATTTGATACAGAAGCATCGATAAACCGCTGTTTATCAAGTTTAGCTTTATCAAAATTAAAAAGTGATTCACCATCTTGAATGACTGTTCCATATTGATTAAAAACAGATTTATTATTTGATGATGCCCCCACAAACGCAGATATAAATAGGCTGAACGCCATAACGACAGCAGTAATTTTTTGAAAACACATTATTTCAATAGTCCTTTATATATTGTATTATTTTGTTATTTAAGGTTTTTTTAGATTTTATCTGCATAAGAGGTAATTCTCAACAACTTATGTGCCGTTCAGGAAAACAACCTAAAATCTTACTGGTTAAATATGAACTAAAATAGATTGCTGATCTTTCTTGGTAATTTTACTCACTACCAATTTATACGAATGCTCCATCATGCGTTCTATCTCACCTTGCGGCATTGAGCCATCTAAAATGATCGAGTTCCAGCTTGATTTGTTCATATGATACCCTGGAATGATTGATGGAAAAATATCGCGCAGTATCAGCGCTTCATCAGGATCGCATTTTAAGTTCATCCAGAAGCATGTTTTTGCCGCTTCATCAACTTTGGCACTTTTAGCTTGAGAGCCTTGAGAAATCGTCGCAAACATTTTATTTTTTACTCGAAACACCTTAACTTCATCACCAAATGGATAATAAAGCGACGTTTCTGTTTTTAGAAGTAAATATTGTTCTGCTTGTAATTGGTTCACTTATTTAAGAGTCATTAAAATACAAACCAACTATATCGGACCCCAAAAAATTATCGACAAAAAAAGAGAAGCAATACTTCTCTTTTTTAAAATCAATTAAAATTGGTTATTTAAATCTTTTTTCTAAACCTTACACCGATAATACCTAGTGCTAATAACAATAACGTATTTGGCTCAGGCACACGTGTGAAGCCAATATCGTCAATACGGACATCATCTGTTTCACCATCAACCCAGACCATAAATGCTAAACCTTGTACGCCGGGGAAAACACCAAATAAATCTTCATCCTCATTGCTACCAATATCTACAAAGATATCTGTGGTTTTAATATTACCTGGAGAAGTAAATTCTACAATCGAAAGGTTAATGTCATCATTAGAACCTAACTCAGAGGCAAAGAAACCATAGAAATTAACTAATTCTGAAAACTCAAATAATAAACCTTCATCAGGGTCCCTGCTAAAGCTCTCTTTCAAACCACCGTCTAAATCAACACCATCTTTATCGTTTGATTTAACACCTAAACCCGTACTGCCTTTGTAGACACCATAATTACTGTCAACTTGGTGCCAACTATTCTCAAACTCTTGATTGTCTTTAACATTAGCATTCCACGCTGACACATTGACAGATACGCCATCAATAGCAAAGTCGAAGCTTTGTTCAACACCTTCATTATTACCTGTAAAGTCTATTACTGAAATAAAATTTGCTTGAGAAGTGTTTGACACCAAAAAAGCGAGAACTAATACAACGATTTTATACATTTACTACGACTTCCAAAAAATTATTATCAACTCGTCAACCAGTAGCAAAAATCGAACCAACAAGTTAACTAATTGATTAATATCTAATTTTATATTTTAGGTCGTAATATAAAATCCGAAATGTAAAAAAACCATACACTTTCGGATTTTATTTAACTTCTTTAGCGATATGTTACTTGCATAGGAATGGTGAGGATATTTTTTCCAAAACGCTTAAGCCAAAGGTAAATAGCAAGGAAAACGCTAATCACCACCAACAAATGTATGCCCGAAGAAACAGGTGAAGTTGTTATCATCGCAATCTGGTACGAGAAAGTGGCGGCTAGATAAGCCAATGAAAAGCTCCATAATGCAGCAAAACCAGCCCAACGCGATCCCACTTCACTCTTTATCGCTCCCATGGCCGCGGCACATGGTGTATATAGTAAAATGAATAATAGGTAACTAAACGCGCCAATTTTACCTGCAAATGCTGCTTGCATAACAGTAAAAGTATCTTCATTAACACCCTGCTCTTCTGCAGCAACATGCAAGTTCGAAACATCGCCAATATCTGTGCCAAGAGGATCATCAGCTTCAATTCCTAGAAGGTTTTCTTTGATTGAGTCTGTCGCATCTGTCCACAACTCAGCCATTGGCTTCAATGCTTCATCTTCGCCGCTTACATCTGTATATAGACTATTAAAAGTAGCGACTAACGCTTCTTTAGCAAACAGACCGGTAATAATACCAACACTCGCTTGCCAGTTATCTTCTTTAATTCCCATAGGTGCAAGTAGTGGCGTAACGACTTGTGCACTTTTACTTAATAGTGAGTCTTGAGAGTCATGGTGACCGAATTTACCATCAGTGCCTAACGAGTTGAAAAAGTTAAGTACGCAAACCACTAACACAATCGTTTTACCCGCCCCAACAATAAATGAGCGAGTACGCTGCCAAACACGGTGCACTAAATAAGACAATTTAGGCATTTCATAAAGTGGTAATTCCATAATATTTACAGAATTCTTCCCCATCAATACGGTATATTTTAATAAAAACCCCGTAAATAGCGCTGCGGCAATACCAATTAAATATAATAAGAAAACCAAATTTTGACCTGACTCAGGAAAGAATGCTGCAGCAAATAATGCGTAAACGGGTAAACGAGCACCGCATGACATAAATGGTGACATCATAATGGTAGTAATACGTTCACGTTCACTGTCAAGAATTCTCGCTGACATTACCGCAGGCACAGTACAACCAAAACCAACAATTAAAGGTACAAACGCTTTACCTGGTAAGCCAATTCTTTGCATAGCACTATCAACAACAAAAGCAGCTCTAGCTAAATAACCGCTACTCTCAAGTATTGATAAACCAATAAATAAACAGGCTATAACAGGAATAAACGTTGCGACCGTTTGAATACCTAATCCTGCACCCTCAATTAAAGTAAGCAGCCATTGCGGTAAACCAAAATTTGATAAAAATTGTTGTGGGTAATCAACAAAAATAGCGCCCGCGAGGATATCAAAAAAGTCGATAAACGCACTGCCGATATTAATCGCAAACATAAACAATAAATACATCATACCTAAAAATACAGGCACACCTAACCATGGGTGAAGAATTACTTGGTCCAGTCGATCACTTAGACTCAATGCTGGCTGTTGGCTATTTTCTGAAAACTTAGCTTGAGCGCCTGTTAGTAATTGTTGAATAAACTCATACCTAGCTTGCATTATAGCAATAGCGTCAGTGTCATTTTGCTTGCATCCACCTTCACTACAAGTGCCTGACTCTAGTTCAAATAAAGTATCAGTTGATTTATTTTGTTCGAGCTTGGTAATAATATGATTTGGAAGTTCTAATTTTTTGGGGCGGTGACTCGCAGCAGGCAGTTGCTTTAATGCTTGTTCAACTTTTTCTAAGGTATCTTTTGCTAAACTATTAGCGATAATAACCTTACAACCTAATTCTTTCTCTAGAATGTCAATATCGACATTTTGGGCTTCTTTACGATCAACTTTGTTAATAACAACTAATAGGGGTAATCCCAACTCAAGTAATTGCGTTGTTAAGTAGAGTTGACGTTTTAATTGCGTGGCATCGACAACATTAATTAAACAATCAATATTTTCATTACTGAGAAAATCTTGAGTGATCGATAAATCTTTGCCCTGCTGCGCGCGACCTGCTAGGGAACTAACGCCAGGTAAGTCTGATAATAATACTGTTTGGTTATTAAATGAAAACTGTTGTTGCTTCTTAGCAACGGTAACACCTGTCCAGTTACCCGTTTGTTGTTTTGCGCCGGTTAAGGCATTAAAAAAGGTGCTTTTTCCTGAGTTAGCAAAGCCAACTAAAGCCAAATGAGAAGCGTGAGACATTATACGATTTCTATACCTATTTGTTGAGCAATGCTAGGCGATAAGCAAAGTTTAGTTCCATGGAGATGAAAGGCAAGCGGCCCATTAAAAGGAGCTTTATGAGCTAATGAAATTTCAGTTCTTAACGCAAATCCTTGCTCGATTAATTTTGACGTTAAATCGAAATCCTCGGGTAACGTGCGTATAACCGCTTTCTGGCTGCGGGTTAATTGTGAAAGGGTCATAGATACCACTTAAATAAAAATCATTATCATTTAATTCTACTGTAATACTCCCTTTTCAGCAAGGGCACATAACAGAGGAGTTGATTTATATCAGTAAAGTATGGTTCATATTTTAAAGCTATTCTTACAAATTTTATTGGCTGATTATCACGCTGTTATAACCAGTAAGAAAATAGAAAAATTCTTTAATTATACTACTTTTCAATGAGCCATTTTTTGATTAGGCTTTTATCAAGTAAACCACTTTTACCGTGAAACTCCCCTTGCTCATTAACAAAATAGCTTCGTGGCAATTCGCCATACCATAGGGGATCAATCTGATATCGATTGAGATCTCCTTGCCCGTCAGTAAAGTAAAAATTAACAAAGCTTTTCATATCATAAGAATTGATCACTTGTTTACGTTCATTGTTAGCATCATCAGTATCATCAGTATCATCTGCATTAATAAAAACAATATTTAATGCTTCCCGTGGATGTTCTAACTTAAGTGTTTTAATGAGTTCTAATTCTTTGAAGCACGCAGGACATTCTAACGACCACAGTACCATCAACCAACGTTTACCTAAGTGCTTTTGTTTTATTTCTTCAAGAGAAAGTTTGCTAAAAGCTTGCTGATTCACTGCCTGATAATTAGCTTGGGCAGTTGCGCAGCAGAGCAGAAATAAGCCTAAAGTAAAATAAGCACTTAAATGTTTATTCATAATGCTTGTAACCAGTGACCTTGCTTAGGTCGTTGCCATGAAACATAACTGGTTTTACCTTTATTAATAATAAAGGGACGGTCAGAACCTTTTTGTGCGGTAGCAAGTAACGAGGCTTTGCTAAATGATTGACCATTATTTATTGAACGCTGGTGCCACAGCTGATGCTCAAACCCATTAAATTGAGTCCAGACAATATCAATATTTTCGTTATTTTTATTCACATACGGATGAGATGCTTGTTGAGATAAAGTCCCTACTGAAATAGGTTGAGAAAGTGTTTTACCTTGATCACCGCTCGACGCATAAAATATGCCTTTTCCTAGCTCTCCTTGGTTAAACCACACCATATGGTAACGGTTTTCTTTATCAACACTTATTGCGCCCCCCTGATGAGGACAACCGTTAATTTTCCAATGGTCATGGCTTACTTGATAAATTTTTCGTCCTGTCTCTTCATTTTTTATATGCGTTAACAAAGCAAACTCTCGAATATTATCTCCGTAAATATGTCGCCATAAAATAGCGAGATCACCTTTTTTATTAAAATCCATCGCAATCCGACAACAAACACAAGTACCGTTAGCTAATTGTTGATTAGTAAAAACAGCCAAATTATCGCTACTCGCTTCCTTAAAATTAGCTTGAGCTAAAAATAATGCCGAGCCATTCGACTTTTTACCTTGTTTACGTAATTGATGAGATAAACGGCCATCAAGCCATACAATACTAACCTCACCATTTGCAGTCACCAACATTTCATTGAAACTGTGTCCAGCTAACAAGTTATCATTATTCACAGTAATGGGTTTAAGAAAACTATTCCCATAATCTTTGGAATAACTAAACCGAACATCAGCGGTGTATTTTCTCTCTCGTGGGGTCGCCCAAGACAAATAAACGCCGCCGGCATTGTCAAAAGCAATTTTAGGACGGTTCTCATTTCTAGCTGATATTTTTTCAGCTGGGATAGCTAACGATTTTGGGGCAGAAAATGATACACCATTATCTTGAGATATTTGCACCCACAACTTTTGTTGCTGAGCCCATAATCGCCATAAATCGCCGTTTGGTGCAAAGGCTGAAGTCATGGTTTTTGCACATTTCACCTCTGCATTTTTGCACTTATTATCAGTTATTAAGTTTTCTTTTTTTACCGCTGATGGCTGATGATCATGTTTAAGCATTAGTGCTTGGCTGCTAGGGAGCCAAGCACTAATAACAAATAGAAAAACAAGCACAAGCGATTTATTTATTTTATTCATCT
>Ga0209396_1005951_pt1 | contig 11360 bp, 6 predicted proteins | sample GOMGulsemesocosm_6_FD_184638 | JGI IMG/M metagenome (GOLD analysis project Ga0209396, IMG submission 184638) | Methane-oxidizing microbial communities from mesocosms in the Gulf of Mexico - GOM8C Gulf of Mexico (SPAdes) (version 2) | ecosystem: Environmental > Aquatic > Marine > Cold seeps... | reverse complement strand
GGCGGCCAGCATTTTATCTAACATTGCTTGAGGTAAAGCTTCACCCGTTTCAAAATGGCCTGAAATAAAGGCTAAAGCTTCTGGTTGCCAGCACCAGTTTTCTAAAAATTGGCTAGGAAGCTCAACTGCATCCCAAGGCACACCATTAATACAGGCAACACTGCTGGCATTAATTTGGCTTAACATATGGTGAATTCCGTGTCCAAACTCATGAAACAAAGTAACTACTTCATTATGAGTAAATAATGCCGGATTATTGCCTACAGGACCGTTAAAGTTACAAGTTAAATAGGCAACGGGAAGTTGAATAGTACCATCAGACTTCTCACTACGACCTACGCAAACATCCATCCAGGCGCCGCCACGCTTTTTCTCTCGAGCATAAAGATCTAAATAAAAGCTACCGCGCTTTTCGCCAGCTTTATCAAAAATGTCATAAAAGTTAACATCGTCATGCCACACATCAATGTCTGTACGTTGCTTGATTGTTAGACCAAATAATTTATCAACAACGGCAAACAAACCTGACACTACTTTGTCTTTAGGGAAATAAGGACGTAACTGTTCGTCTGAAATGGCGTAACGACTTTGTTTTAATTTCTCACTGTAATAAGCCAGATCCCAAGCTTGTAAATTAGTTTGTTTGAATTCACTGGCGGCAAAATCACTTAACTCTTTGAAGTCTTGCTGACCCTGATGTTGTGATTTAATGGCTAAGTTTTGAAGAAACTCCATTACTTCACCTGTGGTGTTTGCCATTTTGGTCGCTAATGAGTGCTGAGCGTAGTTGTCAAAATCGAGTAAATTCGCTAATTCATGTCTCAAGCTTAATAACTCATTCATAATACCGCTGTTATCAAAGGTATTAGCGTTAGGGCCTTGGTCTGACGCACGAGTAACAAAGGCGGTATAAAGTTGTTCACGTAAATTAGCATTATCGCAATACATCATTACCGGTAGGTAACTTGGAATATCAAGCGTGAAAGTAAAACCTTGTTTTTCTTTTGATGTCGCCAATTCTTGAGCTGCAGCTAAGGCGCTTTCAGGTAAGCCGGTTAATTCATCTTTATTTTCGATTGTTACGCTAAAAGCGTGAGTCGCATCGAGTACGTTATTGCTAAAGCTTGAACTAAGTTCAGATAAACGCGTAGCGATGTCACCGTAACGCTTTTTATCTTCATCATTGAGTGCGATGCCTGATAATTTAAAATCGCGTAGTGCATTGGTAATCACTTTTTGTTGAGCAACATTAAGCTGTGAAAACTCACTGCCATTCTTAACGCTAAGGTAGGCTTGATACAAACCTTCATGTTGGCCAACAAATGTGCCATATTCAGATAAAATCGGCAGGCAAGACTCATAGGCATCACGCAACTCATCACTACTGAGTACAGAGTTCATATGCGAAATAGGTGACCACAACTTAGATAATACGTCATCAATATCATCTATTGGCATGACTAAGTTCTGCCATGTAAATACATCATTGTCGGCGAGCACTTGTTCAATAACTTTTTTGCAATCGCTAATAGCTTGCTCAACAGCAGGTTTTACATGCTCAGGTTTGATTTTTGAAAAGGCAGGAAGTTCACTCGATACTAATAATGGATTGGTCATAGGGTCACTTAAATAGCTTTGAATACCTTATATGTAATGTTTAATTAGGGTTTTTTCAAGGTATCGGGCGAATAATAAAGCTAAGCTTTTACGCAGCTTGCACCTTCTTTATAAAATGCTACTTGAAATCAGGGCTTAATGGGCATATATATTGAGTACAAACAGATAAATTTTTTGAGAGAATTATGACACAACATTTTGATTATCTTGCCATTGGTGGCGGTAGTGGTGGTATAGCATCAGCTAACAGAGCTGCTAGGTTAGGTAAAAAGGCTGCAGTTATCGAAGCTAAATATATTGGCGGTACTTGTGTCAATGTTGGTTGTGTTCCTAAAAAGGCTATGTGGTATGCCGGTCAGATATCAGATGCGTTAAAATATGCTAATGATTACGGTTTTAGCCAACACCTTTCACAAGGTGAGTCTCAATTTGATTGGGGCAAGTTAGTGGCTAATCGTGAAGCTTATATAAAGCGCATTCATGCTGCTTACCAACGTGGCTTTGATGCTAATGATGTCACTGTGATTAATGGCTTTGCTAAGTTTGTTGATAAAAATACTGTGGAAGTGAACGGTGAATTAATTACCGCAGATCACATTACTATTGCAACTGGCGGACGTCCGTCAATTCCAGACATTGAAGGCGCTGAATACGGCATAAACTCCGATGGTTTCTTTGCGTTAACAGAGCAACCTAAAAGTGTTGCCGTTGTTGGCGCTGGTTATATAGCCGTTGAACTTGCTGGCGTATTTTATGCGCTCGGCAGTGAAACACACTTACTGGTGCGTAAAGAAAAGCCATTACGTGGTTTTGATGACATGTTAAGCGATACTCTAGTTGAACAAATGGCGAAACACGGACCTACTTTACATAATCACAGTACGCCTGAACGTATTGAAAAGCTGAGTGACGGGAAATTAGTAGTGCACTTAACTAATGGTGAATCATTAGCGCCAGTAGATACTTTAGTGTGGGCTATTGGCCGTGAGCCAGCGACAGATAATATTAATTTAGAGTCTACGGGGATAGTGTTAGATAAACGAGGTTTTATCCCAACAGATAAATATCAAAATACAAATGTTGATGGTATTTATGCCGTAGGTGATAACACCGGTCGTGCCCAATTAACACCTGTTGCCGTTGCTGCGGGTCGCCGTTTATGTGAGCGTCTATTTAACAATAAACCAGACTTACATTTAGATTATTCAGGCATTGCCACTGTAGTGTTTAGTCATCCGGTTATTGGTACTGTCGGATTAACCGAAGACGAAGCTAAATCTGAATATGGTGAAGATAATATTACTGTATATAACTCACAATTTACCGCGCTTTATCAAGCTATCACTGAAGATTACCGTGATCCAACTCGTATGAAGTTAATTTGTGCTGGCGCGGAAGAAAAAGTGGTTGGTTTACATAGTATTGGTTTTGGTAGTGATGAGTTATTACAAGGTTTTGCTGTTGCGATGAAAATGGGCGCTACTAAAGCTGATTTTGATAATACTATTGCTATTCATCCTACTTCTGCAGAAGAGTTTGTAACCATGTAAGTTTTATTTTTGACCGTTCTGAATGGTAAGTTGAATGGTAAATAATTGAGCGATTAAAAAGCCGCTGCTAATAAAATTAGCAGCGGCTTTTTTATTGCGAATAACAAAGCCGTAACAGGCTAGTTATTTGGCTTACATTAGCCTAATAGTTTACTCAACCGTTATAGTGATCTTCTTCGAGACAACTGCTGGCTTGTGAGGAATATGGTGATGATCGCCCATAATAAGCTGTAAAGTATGTGTACCTTTAGGTAAGGTTAACGTTGTTTGTGTTTGCCCACCACCGAAGTGTTTTACATCACCGCCCATAGGTTTATCAAAGGCAGGCAAAGAAGCTTTGTCGATTAATAAGTGATGATGGCCGGTATGTTTCTTCTCAATTCCCGCTGGCGCTACGCCCATATCTTTTAAACCAAACTCTACCGTAAAAGTGCTCTGTACTGTTGCGCCATCAGCAGGTGAAATTATATAAACATTAGCATTTGCTGGCGCAACTGATTGTGGCATACCATCGTGTGCATTAACGTGTGCAGAGTTTAATAATACAGGGCTTAATGCCAAGGCTAATAACGATAAAGTGGCCATTTTTTTCATAGTGTCGCTCGCTTATTTTAGGTAAAGAGTTGTAAGTAAATTATGTTGTTATTTAAAACTGATAGTCTATTTTAAAGTTAAAACTGGTATCTGTTTGACTGTAATTACCCCAATTTAATTTGGAATAAACTAGCTCACCGGCTAGGCCCATGCCAAAAGAAAATCGATGTTCTATCGCTATATTAGCACCAATCATATCACCATCACTTTCAAGTTTCTCAGTTGAGGCATTAGGAATAGTTTTATAGCCCTGTAAATCACCCCATTGGTAAAAAGGTCCGCCATATATAATATCTCTTTCAGCAAACCTATAACCGACAACCCAGGCAATATCATAAATGTCAGTATCGTGTTCCCACATACCAAGCTCGTAAACTGGCTCACAATCTATTATATCGCAATTACTATAGAAGTAATTTTGTTCTGTTGTGGTGTTTCTTTCGTATCCTAAGGCGAAGGCTTGAGAAAGGTTGCCTATGGTTGATTGCTCGGTATTTTCACCATAAAACTGGTATTTAAGGCCAACTCGTGTGGCTGAGTCATCATCAGTTCTAACAGAAATTTCTAGACCCTTAGCGGCCGTTATATTGCCTCGAGCAAAGCCATAGATTTCAGTACCATCATAGTTATAAGGATCATCTTCAACGGTCAGTGTTGTTCTGCCTCCGTGGCCTAATGCCAAGTTAACCTTGAAGGGTTCACTACTTACCTCTGGATTATCAAATCGTGTACTGGACATTGAGACTGTCACAGGATTAGTGGAGCAAGCTGAGAGTAGGGTTAACAGTAGGGAGCTAAGTAAAGCAGAGTATTTCATTAATATTGAGTCCTTTCATTATTTTCGCAGGCAAAGATAGCAAAGTTATAGGTTGGTCTCAATAGAAACACTTCTCATTCTTAATTTTGTCAATGCATGAGGTTGAGTTTCTAAATCGTTGTTAATTTTTATACAGCTGGTAGAATAAGGTGTTTTTAAACATTTCTTCTGCTGTCGTGTGGGTTTTATTTGTGCGTATTTTTTTCTGCTACATTGTTGTTATCTTGATTGCTTTGCAATCGGTTAATGCGATCGCAGTGATTAATGTTAGCCATCAAGATTCTCATCAAAAATCACCATTGAAAAGTCTTGCTCACTCTCATCAAGACAGTGATCATCATAGTCTTGATGAATTGTTAGCTTTTCAGACTGAATCACTCTATGGTGAAAGTGAACATGGCGATGCTGACCATCCCGATTGCCATGCAAACCATTGCCATCATAGCAACCTAGTGTATCTTGATTTACTACACGCTATGGTATTGTCGGCACAGGTTAAAAACCAACAACAGCCTTATCATGTGATTTTTTCCTCTCAAATCGCGAGCCCTGATTTCCGCCCTCCAATAGCTTAATTTTAAATAAATTATCTGCAACAAACTTAACTTTTAATTAAAGCCTGATAAAGCGCTTTAACTGAGATTTGTTGCTACGTTTTATTCTTAAATTAAGAGATTATTATGAAATTTTTCTCAATGAAAAATACCATTAAAAAACCAAGAACATTAATAACATTGACCAGCTTGTTATGTGGCATAACCCTGTTATCTACGGCTTCACTAGCTAACGATAATACAGCAAGAGACAAACATGACCATGGTGTGGAAGCTGCAACTCAACAGGCCGGGCACAATCATGCCCATGAAAAAGTACAAGAAGATACACATGATGAAAATCCTCATGATCATGTTAAAGAGCCGGAAATCGATGATGACCACGGCCATGATAGTGAAAATACTGCAGAAGAAGGTGTCAGCTTTAGTCCTGAAAAAATGGCATTAGCCAATATTAAAGTGTCTACTTTGCAGCCAAAGGTTTTTACCAAGAGTATTTATGCACCTGGTGAAATAAAAGCAAACGGCTATACCAGCTATATTGTCTCACCACGAACTGAATCGGTCGTGATCAGTCGTCACGCTATCTTGGGCGAGCATGTTGAAAAAGGCCAAGCGTTGGTGACATTATTTAGTGAATCAATGGCAGAGGCACAAGCACAATATCGTGTTGCCTATAGTGAATGGCAACGTACTAAAAAATTAGCGCGTGGCACTGTTAGTGAAAGTCGTTTGTTAACCAGTGAAACGGCTTTCATTTCAGCTTATGGTCGATTGACGGCCTTTGGTTTAACCAAAGCCGCGATTGAAGATATTGTTAAAAATAATTCTTCAAATTTAGGTGAGTATACCTTAGTGGCACAACGAGCTGGCGCTGTGTTAAGTGATGATTTTTCACAGGGGCAACGTGTTGCCCCTGGCGATAAGATAATGGTCTTAGCAAATGAAGAGAACCTATGGGTAGAGGCGCGAGTTTCACCAAATAAGAAACTGAATTTACCGGTAGGCACTGTGGCTAAAGTTGAGTTTTCAGGCCAAGTACACTTCGCTAAAGTGATCCAGGAAGCACACACTATAGATCCCATTACTCGCACCCGAATTGTTCGTTTATCTGTTGAAAACAAAGATGACACGCTTCATTCTGGCATGTTTGTTAACGTTAACTTCCAATTTAAAACCCAAACACCCGTAATAGCAGTACCTGAGACCGCATTGATGCGTGGCTCTGATGGTGATTGGACTGTCTTTGTCGAAGATCATCCCGGTGAATTTGCTGCGGTGGAGGTGGAGTTAGGGCAACCTTTAGGTGATCACCGTCAAATTATCGGTATTACGCCTAATACCAGAGTGGTTACCAAGGGGGCATTCTTTGTTGCTTCTGAAATAGCTAAAGGCGGATTTGATCCGCATAACCACTAGTAAAGGCGCATAAATATGTTTAATAAAATGATTGATTGGTCGATCAATAACCGACTAGTAGTGATTATTGCGTTGATTGCCACCATGGCTGCCTCGGTTATGGTGATCCCACAACTGAATTTAGATGCTTTCCCTGATGTTACTAACGTTCAAGTGGCTGTTAATACGGAAGCACCGGGGTTAGCGGCTGAAGAAGTTGAGCAATTAATAACGTACCCAATTGAAGCCGTAATGTACGCACTGCCTGATGTAGAGCAAGTACGCTCTATTTCTAAAACGGGATTGTCAGGTGTTACTGTTGTCTTTAAAGAAGGCACTGACATTTATTTCGCCCGTCAGTTAGTGTTTGAACGCTTACAAGCAGCAAAAGAACTAATTCCACAAGGTGTTGGTACGCCAGCCATGGGGCCAAACACATCAGGCTTAGGTCAAGTATTCCAGTATTTGTTAATTGCTGATAAAGACTCGGGTTATGACTCTATGACCTTAAGAAGCTTAAACGATTGGATCGTGAAGTTATTGGTTATGCCGGTAGATGGTGTTACTGACGTATTATCGTTTGGCGGCAATGTAAGGCAATATCAAGTTAATATTGAGCCCAGTAAATTATTGTCATATCAGTTAACTCAAGACGATATTGTGAGCGCACTTGATAATAATAATGCCAATGTTGGTGGTTGGTATATGAACCGCGGACAAGAGCAGCTCGTTATTCGTGGTACAGGTTGGTTTAATAGTGGTGAAGCAGGTTTAGCTGATATTAGACAAGTGCCAGTTAAAACCGTTGATGGCACTGTCGTTACCATTGATGATGTTGCTAAAGTTTCTTTGGGCAGTGAAATCCGTCAAGGCGCGGTTACTATGACTCGTAGAGACGCAAAAGGTAACATTGAAAACTTAGGGGAAGTGGTTTCGGGTATCGTCTTAAAACGTATGGGTGCAAATACTAAAGCGACCATTGACGGCATTAATGCACGTATTCCAATGATCAACCAAGCACTACCTGAAGGTGTACGTTTTGAACCTTTTTATGACCAAGCTGATTTAATTACTAAAGCCGTTGATACAGTGGTTGAAGCACTGGCCTTGGCTTTTGTTTTTATCGCGATAGTTTTAGCGTTATTTTTAATGAATTTGCGCGCAACATTCCTTGTATTGATTTCAATTCCAATCTCTATTGCTATCGCTTTAATGGTGATGTCTTGGATGGGGATTTCAGCTAACTTAATGTCGTTAGGTGGTATTGCCGTGGCTATTGGTATGTTAGTTGATGGCTCTGTGGTGATGGTTGAAAACATGTTCAAACATCTTAATAGAGCTGATGACGATGAGGCTGATATTCCACTGCGATTAAAAGAGGCAGGTAAAGAAGTTGCCCGTCCAGTCTTTTTTGCCGCTTCTATTATTCTCGTGGTCTTTATGCCGTTATTTAGTTTTGAAGGTGTAGAGGCAAAACTGTTTCAACCTATGGCTATTAGTATTATTTTAGCGGTTATTTCCGCTATTTTAGTGGCATTGTTTGTGGTGCCAGCCTTAGCTACTTTTATGTTTAAAAATGGCGTTAAGGAAAGAGAAAGTTTCGTTTTAAAACCCTTAAATAAGCTATATCGCAAAGGTCTACAAGCGGCAATGAAACATACCAAAATAGTAATTGCAGCTGCTGTTATATTACTTGTTGCTGCGGGCTCTTTAGTGCCACAAATCGGTACTGAGTTTGTGCCAGAACTTGAAGAAGGTACCATCAACCTAAGAGCGACATTAGCGCCATCATCAAGTTTGGAGACGGCTTTATCGGTTGCGCCCATCCTTGAAGAAAAATTAATGCAATTTCCTGAAGTTGAATACACGCTAAGTCGCATTGGCCGTGCTGAAATCGGCGGCGATCCTGAGCCGGTTAACAATATTGAAATATATATTGGTTTAAAGCCAGTGTCAGAGTGGACAAGTGCCAGTAATCGTTTTGAATTGCAGGCGTTAATGGAAGTAGAGCTTGAGCAATTCCCTGGTTTATTACTTAACTTCTCCCAACCTATAGCGACACGTGTTGACGAGTTACTTTCAGGGGTTAAAGCGCAACTTGCGGTGAAACTTTTTGGTCCTGAACTCGACATTTTAGCTAAAAAAGGTCAAGAAATTGAAGCAGCCATTAAGAATGTTGAGGGTGCTAGAGATGTAGCTTTAGAGCAAATAGCCGGTGAAGCACAGTTAGTGATCAAACCAAAGAGGCAGCAACTTTCTCGTTTTGGTTTGTCTGTTGGTGATGTTATGGCAGTGGTTAAAGATGGTATTGGTGGTGTTAGTGCAGGGCAAATAATTAATGGCAATGAACGTTATGATATTTATGTGCGCATTGAAGAAAAATACCGAGATAATCAAGAAGCCATTGCAGACATTAGAATACAATCCCCCACTGGAGCTTGGGTGCGCTTAGGCGATATTGCGACCGTTAGCTTTGAATCTGGACCTCCACAAGTACGTCGTGATGATGTACAGCGACGAGTTGTGATCCAAGCTAATGTGCAAGGCCGAGATATGGGCAGTGTTGTTGCTGATATTCGTAAAACAATTGATGACAAAGTCGATTTACCAGCAGGTTACTCTGTGGTTATTGGTGGTCAGTTTGAAAACCAACAACGTGCTCAGCAGCGACTTGCTGTAGTAGTACCTTTGTCGCTAGCATTAATTGCCTTACTTTTATATTTCGCTTTTGGCTCTGTGGGTCAAGCGATGTTGATATTAGTGAATGTACCATTAGCTGTCATTGGTGGTATTTTCTCGTTATATATTTCAGGTCAATATTTATCAGTGCCCAGCTCTGTTGGCTTTATTACCTTATTTGGTGTCGCTGTGCTGAATGGAGTAGTGATGGTGGAAAGCATTAACCAGTTGGTAAAAGACGGAATTGATACGTCAAAAGCTGTTTTTGATGGTGCTATCTCTCGATTACGCCCAGTATTGATGACAGCTATTACTTCTGCATTAGGTTTAATACCTATGTTGATATCAAACGGTGTCGGTGCTGAAATTCAGCGACCACTTGCTAGTGTTATTGTTGGTGGTTTAGTTACCGCAACGTTATTAACGCTATTTGTCTTACCTGTATTATACCCATGGTTTTCTAAAACAAAAATTAAACAATTAACGAGTCACTAAAGTTAATCCATGACACAACAAGGTGTGAATTATCAACTCACATTTTGTTGTGTCATGGATAAAATAATTTCAATGATTAATTTGCAGAAATTTTAATTATTATTGATAAATATTCGAATAAATTTATTTATTCATCTGGTGGATCTGTTGCGAGCTACTGTTGTTATTGCCTTATGTTTTTTAGTTAGGTTGAAGTGTAAAAAAACTGTAAAAAAAGTTTAATAATGCGCTGGTAATTACGCCAATTTCTGATAATCTCTTACCTCGTTATTTTACCTAGTTGTTTTTTTGTACAACTAAGAAATGACTCAAGAATAAAATTATCCACATATACTAAAAATAAAAACAGTGCGTATCAAAAGATTTGTGATCCCTGCTATTTTTCAATAAAATCATATTGTTACATTTTCATGGCCAGATTTGTTTTACACAAATTACTGGCTGTTTTTCGTACTTGATCACAAGGTTATCCACAAGAGGATCATTGATCCAGTCAATTAAGCACACTGATAAAGTGGAGCAAATCTACGGTTTGTGGCATGCTTAGCCACCTTTAGCTTAATTTAGTCGCTTCGCGTATTTCTTATGACAACTTCTGCAACTTCTCAAGACTCTAATACCACGCAATCACCCTTAATATTAGTCGATGGTTCTTCGTATTTATTCCGAGCCTATCATGTACCCTATTTACAGGCACTTTCAACTGCAGATGGCCAACCAACAGGTGCCATCACCGGTGTATTGAATATGTTGCGTAGTTTGAAAAAAGACTACCCAAATGGCAATATTATCGCGATTTTCGATGCCAAGGGTAAGACCTTTCGCAATGATATGTACCCAGAATACAAAGCAAATCGTCCACCAATGCCAGATGATTTACGTACGCAAATAGCTCCTTTGCATGAAATTATTACCGCGATGGGTTTACCCTTACTGGTTATTCCGGGCGTTGAGGCCGATGATGTCATTGGTACTTTGGCAAAACAAGCTGATGAATTGGGTATTGAAACCGTCATTTCGACGGGTGATAAAGATATGGCGCAGTTAGTAACGCAGCATGTCCGCCTGATTAATACTATGACCGATGTTGAAATGGATGTTGCTGGCGTCAGTGAAAAATTTGGTGTTCGCCCTGATCAGATCATCGACTACCTTGCTTTGATGGGCGATAAAGTTGATAACATTCCTGGCGTCGTAAAGTGTGGTCCAAAAACGGCTGTTAAATGGTTAGCAGAACATGGCACCATGGCTGAAGTTATTGCTAATGCAGACAAAGTAAAAGGAAAAATAGGAGAGAATCTGCGTGATGCATTAGAACAGTTACCTTTGTCTTATCAATTGGCCACTATTAAATGCGATGTTGAATTAGAACAAACAGCTGCAGAATTAGCAGCCAATGAACCAGATATCGCTGCGTTAACTGAACTTTATCAGAAATTTGAATTAAAACGTTTATTGGCCGATTTAGGCAAAGACGGTAACGAGTCTAATACCGCTACGTCTAAAGCAAGTAAGTCATCAGGAAAAACCGCAAGCTCAGCTGGTGATCAAGCAGAAGTTACAGCTGTAGATGTTGAATCAACAGAATACGACATCATTTTAGATAAAGATCTTTTTACTCAGTGGCTTGATAAGTTAAAAGCGAGTGATGCTTTT
>Ga0209396_1005948_pt1 | contig 11361 bp, 10 predicted proteins | sample GOMGulsemesocosm_6_FD_184638 | JGI IMG/M metagenome (GOLD analysis project Ga0209396, IMG submission 184638) | Methane-oxidizing microbial communities from mesocosms in the Gulf of Mexico - GOM8C Gulf of Mexico (SPAdes) (version 2) | ecosystem: Environmental > Aquatic > Marine > Cold seeps... | reverse complement strand
AAAAAATCGGCGTATCTGCGATAACTTGTGCCTGTTCAAATGTATTATTGGTGTATGCGGTATGTGCAGTGGCAAAGCCTAATTCCACGGTCGCTTGGCAAAGGCTGGTGGTTGCCGTGCGCGGCAACCCTATAACAAAGATTTTATTGGTGATCATTGATTAGCATTTATTAACAGAAATAAGTTCGACATATAGAATAACATCATCAAATGAACGTGTCATAAGCTAACAGGGTTGTGTCTGCTTAACTTTGGTTTGATAATTAAGATGGTTAGATATTGCGAAGTGAACCTGTAGGCTTTATATTGAGTCCGAGGTGTTTTTTGTTAAACATCAAATCAATTCGTTGGGTAGTAATGAGATTAAATATTAAGAAGAAAATAATGAAAAAAATTATTCCATTAGCGTTATTAGTCGGCGCTGCCGTTGTGACATCCGCTTGTAATTCAAACACAATCGAGCAAAAACAAGTTGTCAAAGATATTACCTATTTAGCGTCTGACGAACTAAAAGGTCGCGCTAATTTTAGTCCTGAAATCACTAAGGCGGCGGCGTACATTGGCCAACGCTTTAAAGCGGCTGGTTTAGTGCCACTGGCTGGGGAAGCAAGTTTTGAGCAAGCTTTTACCCTATATAATATTAGTGTCAGCGATGCCAAACTGCGCATTAATGGCGAGTTAGTTGAGCGCGCTAATATTGCGGTAGCGACTAGTCATGAGACGCTAACTTGGAACGATGTTAGCGCGGTGAATGTTGTCACCATTTCAAAAAATCAAGATGTTAGGCAGGCACTCGCAAGAGTGAATCAACAAGGCGGCGACACCTTAGTTTTAGTCGACCCGCGTCATCAGGGAATATTTGGTCGTTATAAACAATATTTTAGCGGCGGCTTAAATAAGTTCGCTAGCAATGAAGGTGCTTCATTGGTCATGGTATTGATGCCATCGGCCACGGTTGATACGCTTTCTTTGAGCGCTAGCGCCAAAGTTAAAGAACAGCAACTTGCTAATGTTGTTGGCGTGTTGCCCGGTAAGCGTAAAGAGGTTGTGTTATTTTCAGCGCATTATGATCACCTTGGCATGGATGAAAAGGGCGAGGGGGATCGAATTTACAATGGCGCCGATGATGATGCCTCTGGCACCACTGCCGTGATGAATCTGGCGCAATATTATGCGGCGCAGGGCAAGCCTGAGCGGACATTAATGTTTAGTGCATTTACTGCCGAAGAAATTGGTGGTTATGGCTCTAAGTATTTCTCCGGTCGTGTCGATGCCGATAGCATGACGGCGATGGTGAATATCGAAATGATTGGTAAACCTTCTAAATTTGGTGCGGGTACTTTTTGGATGACGGGATTTGAGCGTTCAGATCTTGGTGCGTTAATGAATCAATCATTAAAAGCGATTGAACAAGAAGTGTATCCAGACCCTTATCCGAAACAGCGTTTATTTTATCGCTCTGATAATGCAACATTGGCGCGTTTAGGTGTGCCTGCGCATAGTTTCTCTTCGACTCAATTGGATAAAGATAAGCATTATCACCAGCATAGTGATGATGTCGCCAGTTTAGATCTTGATTCGATGACGCAAGTTATCAAGGCGATTGCGATTGGTAGCCAAGGTTTAGTCGATGGCAGAGTGGCGCCAACACGTGTTGACACCAGTAAAGTAAAGGCAAGTGGTAAGATTTTTTAAGCTAGCAATGTATATTTGAGATGGGCATGGTTATAATGCCCTTTTTTTATGTGTGACAGGAAATTACTTTGAGTTCAAATCAACGTGCGATTCGTTTAGCTATCGCAGGATTAATGATTATTTTTGGCCTTATCTCATTATCTCAAGCCGGATTTTTTGTCATTCGTTATCTGGCGCTAAATGAACCGATGGATACGATAACCACGAATATGTTTATATTAAGTGCGTGGCGCAGCTACTGGTTATTATTTGGTGCTGGCTTAATTCAGTTTACGTTCAAACAGATTTTGGCCAAGCCTTATTTGTTAGGCTGGACGGTAATGAGTTTTTTAGCTTGTTTAACTACGCTGCTACTATGGGCTTAGTGAGGTAAGCTCTCTAGATAGATAAGGGTTGCTGACTCACATATTGAGCGTACAAGTGTATACTTTTATGCTCAACTTCCTCATAATAGCGCCTTTAGTTGTTCCCCATATTTACTAGGCTTATTAATGATTGCGCTACTTCGTATTATATTTCTTGTCCCTATTATCATTTTCGCGTGTTTAAGCGGCATTTTAGTGTGCCTGCTTCGTCCGTTTCACCGCAATAATACTCACGTTGTCGCGCGAATATTGGCCAGTTTGGCGCCGCTATTTGGCATTAAAATGTTGGTACGCGTGCCGCAGGATTTGACGACGAAGCCGTCCGTGATTATTGCCAATCATCAAAACAACTTTGATGTTGTTACTATTTCTGGTGGCGTGCGTTCTGGTGTCGTTAGTATTGGTAAGAAAAGTCTTAAATGGGTGCCATTTTTTGGCCAACTGTACTGGTTAAGCGGTAATATTTTGATTGACCGTAAAAATAGTGGCAAAGCCGCTAATACAATCAACAGTACTGCTGAAAAAATGCGTGCTAAAAACCTCACTGTGTGGATGTTTCCTGAAGGAACGCGTAGTAAAGGTCGTGGCTTGCTGCCGTTTAAGACGGGTGCATTTCATACTGCAATACAGGCGGGTGTACCTATTATTCCTGTCGTGATGAGTAGCACTGATGGCTTTAGGTTAAACCGCTGGAATAATGGTTATGCCATCGTTGATAACATGCCACCGATGGAAACTACTAACATCACTAAAACCGGTGTACGAGAGTTAGCGAAACTGGCGCACGAGCAAATGAAACAGAAAGTCATCGAACTAGATGCTGAAGTTGAAGTGCTTAATCGCAATAAGTAATATCCAGTGTCGCCGTTTTAATTTATACTAGTGATAGAATCATTTTAGAGAATTAGCATGTCAGTAGAAACCGAAATTGAACATCAAAAAATAGATAATCGTGAAATTGTCGAGGCATTAAAGTCTGATGGCAGTAACCCGACAGCAGAGTATCCGATTGAGCATCACTTATCTTGTGCTAATTTTGATAATCTTGAAAAAGCCGCCGTTGATGCATTTAAATTAGGTTTTGAAGTCTCAGATGCCGAAGAATTAGAGCTTGATGACGGCGCTATTATTTATTGCTTTGATGCGACTATTGAGCATTTACTCGATGCCCAGCGTTTAGATAAAGATACAGAAGCCCTTATCCGTTTGGCTGACAAATATAAAATTCAATACGATGGTTGGGGTACATACTTTATCGATGAAGATGGTAATGTAGTCGAAGACGATTATGATGACGAAGATGAAGACGAATTTGAATAAGCGCTTATTCTCTTGCATTTGAACGACCATTTTAAAACCGCTATTTCATTGTAATTAGCGGTTTTTTTATTGCTGTGATTGATACCTTTTTATCCAAACTAACGACACTGTAAAGAGACCCCTATGATTAGCCGTGAGCAACTATTATCTGTTTTAGAGAACACATTAAAGCCCAATCAAATTAAAGATTTTTGTCCAAACGGACTGCAAGTTGAAGGTTGCAATAATATTAGTAAGATCGTGACTGGTGTTACGGCTTCTCAAGCGCTTATTGAAGCCGCAGTCGCTGCTGACGCGGATGCATTACTGGTGCATCATGGCTACTTTTGGAAAGGCGAAAGCCAAGTTATCACCTCGATTAAACGCAACCGTATTAAAGCATTACTCGATGCCGATATTAATCTTATTGCCTATCACTTGCCCCTTGATATTCACCCAACGTTGGGCAATAACGCGCAATTAGCTAAGCTTTTTGGCATCGACAATATGCGCGGACTCGAGACTGGAAGTGGACCGAGTGTCCCGGTGCGTGGTGAATTTAGTGATAATCAAACCGTGGCTTCAGTAGCCGCAATCATTGAGCAACAACTCGGTAAAAAACCATTAGTTGAAGGTGCTGCTGATAAAGTGATTAAAACCGTTGCTTGGTGTAGTGGCGGCGGCCAAGGTTATATTGAATTGGCGGGTGAATTAGGTATTGATGCCTTTATTAGTGGTGAAGTGTCAGAGCAAACTATTCATCTTGCTCGCGAGTATGATATAGCGTTTTTTGCCGCTGGTCATCATGCCACCGAGCGATACGGCGCTAAGGCTTTAGGCGAGTATCTTGCTAGTGAACTTGATGTTAATGTTGAGTTTATCGATATTGATAATCCAGCCTAGAGGCAGATAATGTTAGCGTTACGACCAAATTGTGAATGTTGCGATAAGGATTTACCGCCACACGCCAGTGATGCGATGATTTGCACTTTTGAGTGCACGTTCTGCGCAGATTGTGTGACCAACGTATTTAAGGGCGTTTGCCCTAACTGTCAGGGCAATTTAGTGTCACGCCCAATAAGGCCGGTCGCCGCGCTTACGAATAATCCAGCCTCAACCAGCCGTGTCCTTAAAAAACACGGCTGTTAATTCTGTTGCTAAAGCGCCATACGATCCGCTGAAGCTGATGCTAGATCACTGAGTAATTGTTCGGTATCATCCCAGTGAAGACAAGCATCTGTGATGCTTTTACCGTAGACCAACTCTTGGCCTTCAACAACGTTTTGGTTGCCTTCTTCGATAAAGCTTTCCGCCATAATACCAGCGATTTTCATGCTGCCATTACGCATTTGTGCCATGATATCATCGGCGACGCTAAGTTGGTTTTTGTGTTTCTTCTGGCTATTACCGTGACTAAAATCGACAACGACAGATGGCATTAAATTAGCGGCTGCTAGCTTGTCACACGCATCTTCGATGTATTGGCTTTCGTAATTAGGGGTTTTACCACCGCGCAGGATCACATGACCAAATGGATTGCCGTGAGTACGGTAAACCGTCATCATGCCATCTTTATCTGGTGAATAAAAAATATGTGCTTCACGAGCAGCACGCACCGCATCTAATGCAATCTTAGTGTTACCGTCAGTGCCGTTTTTGAAACCGACTGGGCACGATAGCGCCGAGGCCATTTCGCGGTGGATCTGACTCTCTGTGGTGCGCGCACCAATGGCGCCCCAACTGACTAAATCTGCGATATATTGACCGTTCACCATATCTAAAAACTCAGTGGCAATTGGCAAACCAATCTCAGTGATATCCACTAATAATTTACGTGCCAAGCGCAGGCCTTTATTGGCTTGATATTTACCGTTTAGATCTGGATCGCTAATTAAACCTTTCCAACCAACAATGGTACGCGGCTTTTCAAAGTACACACGCATCGTGATAACAAGGCTGTCTTGATATTTCACTTGCAGTTCTTTTAAACGGTTTGCGTAATCAAGTGCAGCAGCCGTATCGTGAATGGAGCAAGGCCCGATAATAACTAACAAGCGTTTATCTTGGCCGTTAATGATCGCTTCTATTTCACGGCGGTGGCTGATTAAATTATTTGCTGCTGTTTCTGACAGCGGAAATTCGGCCGCAAGTTGGCTTGGGGTGATCACCTGGTCAATATAGGTGGTTCTTAGTTCATCGGTTTTTATGGTCATTTTCTTTACTACTTTATCAAATATCTGCGCTACCTTAGCCCAATATTCATGCGAATTAAAGGGCTAGGTAGCGCTTTTTATAGGATAGTTTGTTATGGCTTAAAACATCTTCCGTTTATGGCCGGTAATATCGATAATTTTGGCGGTGATTTCTTCGACACTATGCTTGGTGGTATCGATAAAGGGAATACGCTCTTTACGATAAAGCATCTCGACTTCCTTGACCTCCATTTTACATTGCCTTAGTGATGAATATTGGCTGTTCGCACGGCGCTGGCTACGGATATCATGCAAGCGATTAGGATCTATCGTTAGGCCAAAAATTTTGTGTTTATGCTGCTTAAGTTCTTTTGGTAGTTCTAGATAATCCATATCTTGGCAAATAAAGGGATAATTAGCGGTGGCAATACCAAATTGCATCGCTAGATAGAGACTGCTTGGCGTTTTCCCACAGCGTGAGACCCCCACTAAAATAATTTCGGCGTTATCTAAGTTCTTTAAACTGATCCCATCATCATTATCCAATGAATAATTTATCGCATCTATTCGCGCGCTATAAGCCTTATTCGCTATGCCATGGGTTCGATGCAATGTCGGCTGAGCTTTTAAGCCAAGCTGCTTTTCAAGTGGTGCAACAAACGTATTTAAAAAGTCATGAGCAAGGCAATCGCTGTTATTAATAATGTTACGGATCTCTTCATCAACAATAGAATGAAAAACCAGTGGCAACTCTGCATCTAGCTCTGCTGTATCATTAATTTGACAAGCCACTTGATGTGCTTTTTCAATCGTTTCGACGAATGGAACGGTAATTTGTTCGAAATTGGTTTCAAACTGTGATAAAACGGCATGACCTAACACCTCGGCGGTGATAGCGGTGCCATCAGAAATATAGAAGACTTTGCGCAAAATGAGTTCCTATTGTGGAGATTTATGTCATTTATGGCTAGCAACACAAAAGTGCTAACAATTTATAGTAGGTTAATATAGAATTTTTATTTAGGCGAACCTAAATTTAAGAAAAAGAGGATTTTCTAGTGCAAGATTACGTATTATGGTATGAACAACTTGGCATGGGTGATGTCGAGATTGTTGGTGGAAAAAACGCCTCTCTTGGAGAGATGATTAGTAATTTGTCTAGTGTTGGTGTGCAAGTCCCTGGTGGTTTTGCAACAACTTCACATGCCTTTAATGAGTTTTTAGAGCTCAGCGGTATTAACGAAAAAATGTATACGCTGCTCGATAATCTCGATGTTGATGACATTGCAGCCCTTGGTTTAGCGGGTAAAACAATTAGGCAGTGGATTTTAGATACGCCTTTTCAACCAGCGTTAGAAGATGCCATTAAAGAGGCCTATGAAAAGCTAGCAGCTTCTTCACAAGGGATGTCATTTGCGGTTCGCTCGTCAGCGACGGCAGAAGATATGCCTGATGCATCATTTGCTGGACAACAAGAAACGTTTTTAAATGTGGTTGGGCTAGATTCTGTGCGTGAAGCGGTTAAGCATGTCTTTGCTTCATTATTTAATGACCGAGCAATCTCTTACCGTGTTCACCAAGGCTATGATCATCGCGGGGTTGCGCTTTCTGCCGGTGTTCAACGTATGGTACGTAGTGATATTGCTGCCTCTGGTGTTATGTTCACCCTCGATACCGAGTCTGGCTTTGAAGATGTGGTGTTTATCACCTCTTCGTGGGGCCTTGGTGAAATGGTCGTGCAGGGCGCCGTTAATCCTGATGAATTTTACGTCCATAAAAATACGCTGGCGGCACAACGCCCGGCAGTTGTACGTCGAAATATCGGTAGCAAGCTTGTTGAAATGGTCTATTCAGAAAATACTGAACACGGTAAACAAGTCGTCATTAAAGATATTGAAGCGGCTCGCTCACAGACATTCTCAATTAATGATGACGAAGTTCAAGAACTCGCTAAACAAGCGATGCTCATTGAGCAGCATTATGGCCGTGCGATGGATATTGAATGGGCTAAAGATGGCAACGACGGTAAATTATATATCGTGCAAGCTCGTCCTGAAACAGTACGTTCGCGTGAAGACGGCAATCTCATGGAGCGTTACACCCTAAATGAGACGGGCCCTGTATTAGTCGAAGGCCGTGCTATTGGTGGTAAAATAGGTAGTGGTACTGCCAAGGTTCTTAAGTCACTCGATGAAATGGATCGTATTCAGCCAGGCGATGTTTTAGTCACAGACATGACCGATCCTGATTGGGAACCAATCATGAAGCGTGCGTCGGCGATTGTCACCAATCGTGGTGGCCGTACTTGTCATGCTGCAATCATAGCGCGAGAGCTTGGTGTGCCTGCTGTGGTCGGTTGTGGTAATGCCACCGATTTGATTAGCGAAGGGCAGCAAATTACCGTGTCTTGTGCCGAAGGGGACACTGGTTTTATCTATCAAGGTATATTAGATCATACGGTCACCACGTCCGAAGTGGATAACATGCCGGAGCTACCGCTTAAAATTATGATGAATGTCGGTAATCCTGACCGTGCTTTTGATTTTGCCAGGTTGCCCCATGCCGGTATCGGTTTAGCGCGTTTAGAGTTTATTATCAATCGTATGATTGGCATTCACCCGAAAGCGCTTATTAATTATGATCAGCAGTCTGCACGCTTAAAGTCCGATATTGACGAAATGATTGCCGGTTATGCAAGCCCTGTCGAGTTTTATGTCGCTAAGTTGACCGAAGGAATTTCGACCCTAGCCTGTGCGTTCGCGCCCGAAAAAGTCATTGTTCGAATGTCTGATTTTAAGTCCAATGAATATGCAAACTTGCTTGGCGGTGAAGATTATGAGCCGGAAGAAGAAAACCCAATGCTTGGCTTCCGCGGTGCATCACGTTACATCTCAGACGAATTTAGAGATTGTTTCGCACTCGAATGTGACGCGATTAAACGTGTACGTAACGACATGGGCTTTACCAATGTCGAGATCATGATCCCGTTTGTACGAACCCTTGATGAAGCCGCACAGGTCATTGAGTTGTTAGCACAACAAGGACTAAAGCGTGGTGAAAATGGTTTACGTATTATCATGATGTGTGAACTACCATCGAATGCCTTGTTAGCGGATGAATTTTTAGAATACTTCGATGGATTCTCAATTGGATCTAACGATCTAACGCAGCTAACGCTTGGGCTCGACCGTGATTCTGGTATTGTGTCTAAACTATTTGATGAACGTGATCCGGCTGTTAAGAAGTTATTGTCGATGGCAATTGCATCGGCTAAAGCGAAAGGGAAATATGTCGGTATCTGTGGTCAAGGACCATCTGACCATGAGGATTTTGCCGCATGGCTAGTTGAGCAAGGAATTGAAAGCTTGTCACTCAACCCCGATACCGTGCTCAAAACTTGGCTTTACCTTGGTGAACAATACCAAAAATAGTATTTTTTGTTATATAAAAGGCCAACAAACTGATGTCGTTTGTTGGCCTTTTTTTGTTTATTAACAATAAACAAGGTATTGTATAACTATCATTATTTTAGAAATGGTTTACTTAGTGACTACGAAATCTCTAGCCTCTTATACAATTAACGATTGGCATTTTGAGCCACAGCGTCGTAAATTAACCTTAGACCAAACAACGGTTGAATTAACACCACTGCAAAGTGGCATTGTTGCTGTTTTAGTAGAGCGCCATCCTGAACTTGTTACCGCCAACGAATTACTCGAATTATTGAGTGAGCATGCACAAGATAATCGTAATAAACTATACCAATCGATCGCAAAACTAAGAAAAGTATTTGGCGATAGCAGCCATAATGCTCACTATATTAAAACCGTTCCTCGCAAGGGATATTGTCTTGTACCAACGCCTAAAATTGTCGCCCAAGAACCCTTGTCAGCTGAGCCAGAGGCGATAGAGAATGAGCAAGTTCATAGTGGCGTGCTAGAGCAAAATATATTTGATGATTTAGGCTTTATTAGTGACACTTCGCAAGAGCAAGAGCAAGAGCAAGAGCAAACTTTGCCTGTTAGTGCTCAACCCTTTGCCGACAAACAAGTACTCACCAGTGTTACAGCCAGTAAAATCCCAGCGAAAGCTTATGTTGTTTTTGTGCTTATTTTAGTGATGACATTTGGTTATATTTTTAGTGGTTCAGCGCCTAAAGAGCCGGCGATGGTCGTTCCTGATGTATTGTATATCGGTAAACTTGATACTAATTCAGATGCTCAAGGACAAGCCTCACTGCACGTCCAATGGTGGTTAAGCCAAAAGTTACAGCACTTACCCTTAATCAAAGTCACGGCACAACAGCATGCCACGCAATTTCCTCAAATTAAGCCAAAGCTTATCTACCAAGATGGTAAAATTTCATCGCTTACTTTGGAGTATCGACTAGCTCAAGAAACACCGTTGCATACGATTAGTTTGATTATACCGGCGCAAGTCGATGCTCAAGCAATAGCGAATGCCTCAGAATTTAACCGACAGATTGTCAGTGTTATTTTAGACAGTTCAGACTTGTTGCTATCCAATGATGTCTGTCTAGCGCAAGACTTTATCAGCCCTAAAGAAAGTGATAATACGCAATGTTTAGTAACCCATTATGCCCAAAGTCAGCATGATGAAGCGGTTTGGCAACCACAGCAGCTTATTGAACGATTTGGCCTTAACAGCTTGGGGTATCATCAGGCGGCATTGAGCCATTTTTCTTCAGGAAACTATGCCGCGGCAATGGAAAGCATTAGTTTGGCGCTAGCGCGCAATACTAATGCCCCAGAAATTTTACAGCTTAAGAGTAAACTACATCGCCAGTTGTCACAGTTTATGCAAAGTGCGGCATTGGAAGAGCAATTAATCACGCTCGAACCTTCAATTATGCAGCACCACTATTGGTTGAGTCATGATTTAATCGCACTAGGGTATCGCGAACGAGCTAATCATTTGCTAAAGCTGGCGCAGATAGAAATTACTACCATTAGCGATATATTGTATTTCAATCCACTCAATTACAACACCATCAAAACGTGGTTAGCATCTGGACAGTCTTTATCGCCAACAGAGTTTGATTTAATTCGTGAACATCTAACCGGCAGTGAGTTTGACAGTAGCGTTGTCTTAGCATCACAATTGCGTAATATCGAGCAATTAGAAAACAGCGCTCGTATTGACCGTCATTGGAGAATAGCGGGTCTCTATTTAGCGAGTGGTCAAATAAACAAAGGTAAATCAGCCATTGAAGACGAGCATGCGCTGGAACAATTTATTGATACATTTTCGTTAAACAGTGATGATCGTATTTTTTATCTGCCAAGCTATACCAATCTATTATTAAAGTCTGGCCAACCTGAGTTAGCTAAACGTATCTTAGAACGGATTATTCTACTCGCCCAAGGCGATAGTCATGACACGCGTTGGACATTGCTGTTAGCTGAGGCATATGCCTTGGATGGTCAAACGACACAAGCGCTTGCTCAACTTTCAAAATTGTTAGCCACTGGCTGGTTACCTCACCCACAGCGCCAATTGTGGACCCTGCGTAACAATCCCAATTTTATCAGCTTGGAACAGGAGTGGGAGTTTTTGAACTTACTAGAACTGATCGAGAATCGACAGGCCTTGATGTTAATGGAGTTGGCAGAAAGCAAAAGCGCTATCGTTCAATAGTGTTTGATGCTTTTGGGCTTAACGAGAACTGGCTGGCTACATTCACAAGCACAGCGCCAATTGTGGGCCCTGCGTAACAATCACCCCCAATTTTATCAGCTTGGAACAGGAATGGGAGTTTTTGAACTTACTAGAACTGATCGAGAATCGAC
>Ga0209396_1005947_pt1 | contig 11362 bp, 9 predicted proteins | sample GOMGulsemesocosm_6_FD_184638 | JGI IMG/M metagenome (GOLD analysis project Ga0209396, IMG submission 184638) | Methane-oxidizing microbial communities from mesocosms in the Gulf of Mexico - GOM8C Gulf of Mexico (SPAdes) (version 2) | ecosystem: Environmental > Aquatic > Marine > Cold seeps... | reverse complement strand
AAATTCAAGGTGATTGAAATAGTCACTGATAATTATCAATTAATGGTTTAAATAAGATGTTTGGAAATTTGTTAACAAAAATGTTTGGTAGTCGAAATGATAGATTACTGAAAAAAATGGGCAAAGAAGTCACTACAATAAATTCACTTGAACCAGTAATTGAAGCATTAAGTGATGAAGAATTAAAAGCCAAAACCATTGAATTAAAAGAACGTTACTCCCAAGGTGAAACGGTTGAGCAATTATTAGCAGAAGCGTTTGCTGTAGTAAGAGAAGCCAGTAAACGTGTCTTTGGTATGCGTCACTTCGATGTGCAAATGATCGGTGGTATGGTACTTAATGAAGGTAAAATTGCAGAAATGCGTACCGGTGAGGGTAAAACCCTTACGGCTACTTTACCATCTTATTTAAATGCACTAACCGGTAAAGGTGTGCATGTTATTACCGTAAATGACTATCTAGCTACACGTGATGCAGATTGGAGTCGTCCTTTATTTGAATTTCTTGGCATGACTGTTGGCTGTAATGTTGCCGGAATGACAACTGAAGCTAAGCAAGCTGCTTATCAATCAGATATCACTTATGGTACCAATAACGAGTTCGGTTTTGACTATTTGCGTGACAATATGGTCTTCTCTGCACAAGAGCGCTCTCAAAAGCCTCTTCACTTTGCCATTATCGATGAAGTCGATTCAATTCTTATTGATGAAGCAAGAACACCGCTTATCATTTCAGGTCAAGCTGAGGACAGTTCGGCGCTGTACAAAGTTATCAATACTTTAGTACCGACGCTTGAACAGCAAGAAGAAGAAGATAAAGAAGGCGAAGAGAGCACCGGTGATTTCACTATTGATGAGAAAGCCAAACAAGTTTATTTAACTGAGCGTGGTCAAATTCATATTGAAGAGATCATGGTAGAAAAAGAATTACTTACTGAAGGTGATACTTTATTCTCAGCTGCAAACATAACGTTATTACACCATGTTATGGCTGCATTACGAGCTCATAAGTTGTTTCAAAAAGATGTCGACTATATTGTAAAAGACAATGAAGTCGTTATTGTTGATGAACACACTGGTCGTACAATGGAAGGCCGTCGTTGGTCTGAAGGTCTTCATCAAGCTGTTGAAGCTAAAGAAGGTGTTGATATTCAAAATGAAAATCAGACACTTGCTTCAATTACCTTTCAAAACTATTTCCGCATTTATGAAAAACTGTCGGGCATGACGGGTACTGCTGATACAGAAGCTTTCGAATTCAACCATATTTATGGCTTAGAGACAGTTATCATTCCTACTAACCAGCCAATGGTTCGAAAAGACATGGCTGATCTGATTTATTTAACAACGGACGAAAAGTTTGAAGCTATTTTAGCTGACATTCAAGATTGCGTTAAGCGTGGTCAACCTGTCCTTGTCGGTACTATTGCCATTGAAACTTCAGAGTTTTTATCTGATTTCTTGAAAAAGAAAAAAATTAAGCACAAAGTACTTAACGCTAAGTTCCATCAACAAGAAGCTGAAATTGTAGCCGATGCAGGTAAAGAGGGCGCGGTAACTATAGCGACCAATATGGCCGGTCGTGGTACTGATATCGTGTTAGGTGGTAATTTAGATGCCATCATTGCTAAATTAACTAACCCGAGTGAAGAAGATATAGCTAAAGCTAAAGCGCAGTGGAAAATAGACCATGAACGTGTGCTTGAGTTAGGTGGTTTACATATCGTAGCAACAGAACGTCATGAATCAAGACGAATCGATAACCAACTTCGTGGCCGTTCAGGTCGACAAGGTGATGAAGGTTCAACACGTTTCTACCTATCAATGGAAGATTCATTGATGCGTATATTTGCCTCAGAACGTATTTCTAACATGATGCGTAAATTGGGTATGGAACATGGTGAAGCTATTGAGCATCCTTGGGTAACGCGTAGTATTGAAAATGCCCAGCGTAAAGTTGAAGGTCGTAACTTTGATATGCGTAAGCAATTGCTTGAATACGATGATGTTGCCAATGATCAACGTGGTGTTATTTACGAACAGCGTAATGAGCTACTTGATAATGAAGAAATTGGTGAAGTGGTTGATGCAATTCGTAGTGATGTGATTAATGGTGTTATTGACCAGCACATACCACGCCAGTCATTAGACGAAATGTGGGATATACAAGGCCTTGAAGAACAGTTAAAAGGTGAGTATTCAACTGACTTAACTATCGCAAAATGGCTTGAAGAAGATAACAAACTTCATGAAGAAACTTTACGTGAAAAAATAATTAATGAGTTTGATCAAGCTTATAAAGATAAAGAAGGTGCCGTTGGCGCTGATGTTTTACGACAGTTTGAAAAAGCGGTCATGTTACAAAGCCTAGATTCTCATTGGAAAGAGCATTTATCAGCCATGGATCACCTTCGCCAAGGCATAGGTCTACGTGCTCATGCACAAAAGAATCCTAAACAAGAGTTTAAGCGTGAATCATTTGAGTTATTCACTGAAATGTTAGATAACTTGAAATACGATGTAGTAGGTATTTTGTCTAAAGTACAAATTCGTGCTGAATCTGATGTTGAAGCGGTTGAAGAGCAACACAGAAAATCGGAAGAAGTGCCAAAGGATTTTAAACATCAATCTGCATCAGGCTCTAATGAAGAAGCGCAACAGCCTCGCGTCGGCCGAAATGAACCATGTCCATGTGGCTCAGGTAAAAAATATAAACAATGTCATGGTAAATTAGCTTAATAGTTATAACCATTAACATTTAAAGCCAGTCAAGTGACTGGCTTTTTTATTTTAGATTCACGTAAAAAATTCAGAGTAGATATTTCATGAATAAAATTGTTCACGTTGCTGTAGGCGTTATTAGAGCCAGCGATAACGAAGCATGTTGTCGATACTTCCTTACTAAACGCCTGAAAGAGGCTCATCAGGGAGGGAAGTGGGAATTTCCTGGTGGTAAGGTGGAAGAAGGTGAAACTGTCGCTCAGGCGCTTTCTAGAGAGCTTAAGGAAGAAGTGGCGATTGACATCTTATCATGTCAGCCGCTAATGAAGATTGAGCATACTTACCCTGCTAAAGAAGGCAAAGGAAAGGGCAGTAAAACGGTTTGTCTCGACATCTTTATTGTTGATAATTTTACTGGGGAGCCGAGCGCACAAGAAGGACAAGGGCAAGGTTGGTTTGAATTAAGTGATTTTGAAAACCTAGACTTTCCAGAGGCCAATAAAGCCATTATTGAAAAGCTGCTCGATCAGAGCTCATCAAACTGAAAAATATCTAATCTGAACTCTGGATAATGAGTGCTAGAGGTTTAAGTAGCAACAATAACTTAGTTTATTCAGGTTCAACAAAAAATTTATTATTAAGTAAAAACTCTTCTTCCATCGCATCGATCATTTCTTCTGATAAAACAGTATCCACTTGAATGTTTTGGCTGATTTTATGACCTTCATCAGCCCACTCGCCTAAGTCAATAAGCTGGCAGCGTTTACTGCAAAAAGGACGGTATTCACTACTTTCTTGCCATACAACATCTGCTTTACATTGTGGACAGGGTACTTTTAAGGTCATGTGAGGATATTATATATAAATAAAGTGAGTTAAATTATACACGAAAATTTGAGGCATGGAATCATTAACAACTTGATGAGGATAAGCAGATAATACCTATATTAAATTAGCAACGTGCTAATTGAAAGATCGTGGCTTGGTTTGCATACCGACGACCTGTATGTTGACAAGGTAACATAAAGCGGATGGAATAGCGGAATTTGTTACCACTCACTGTTGGATAATATCCCGCATCTTTAGCTAACTTTATTCTCAACAATAATAGTCCTTCACCATTATCTTGGTAAAAACCACTATCTACCTCTATCGTTTCAAATTCAGCACGTAGGCGAATAAATTTAAGGACAATGGCAAGAGCAGAAGATATATCACTTAATAGGTTCAGCCATTGTTGCATTTCTTGTTTAGTTTGCGTTTCACTCTGGTGAAGCCAAAAATGTAACTGTGGTAGGTCAAAACTAGAGCTGCCGCCTTGAATGGCAAAACGCTGCTTTAAACAAGCGAGTAATTTATCTTCCTTTAATAACCACCAAGTAGGACGAGGAATTCTTAGGTGAGTCACTAACTTAACGGTCTCAGCTAAATTCTTTTCAAGTGCACTGGTATCTACCTCAGGAACTTTTGACCAAAGAACAAGGTTCTGCTCAAGCTTTTCTAAATCTTTAATTAAATCGCCACGAATATCGTTTCGCTCTAAGGTATCTAAGATGGAAAATAGCGCATTAAAAAATACGTGATGACTGGCAGTTATTGGCATGTCATTGCTCAGGCAGGAATAAACTTGAGCAAAGAATTGTTCAAGCTTTAAATAGTTTCTTATACGCTCATTGAGCGGGTGTTCATATAAAACCATAGTATTACAAGGATTTTTAACCTGAGATGTATAGCCATTGCCATTCAAGATGCTTGTTTCAGAGTGCTTGAGCTATTTCAACTCAAAGCAACGATGAAGTGGTATTGCTCAAGCGCTTCTTCGATGGGGTTAAAAGCGATTTATGCTGCGTTATTCATTTAAGCAAGGGAGAACCATTGTTTAAAATGAATGCCTTGCCTAAAGCACTTTTAACTCCCACTGAAATTCTGCACTTTGAATGGTAACGGGTATAAATAAATAACGAATTATTTCATTGTTGATTTTTAAACCATTTTTGTCAAGGTTAAATACTTTTGGTTGAGTGCTAAAACGACCGTTTTGATCTCCGCTAAAGATGAATCGTCATTGTTAATCATATCATCAGCAGATTGGATTCTAACTTCGCGGCTTGTTTGACTGGCTATAATCGCTTTAATCTCTTTTGTTGAACTACTGTCACGCCTGAGTGTACGCGCTAGCTGTGTTGCTTCACTGACATCTACGATAAGTACTCGATCAACCAAGGCAAGTAAATTATTCTCAATGAGTAAAGGGGCCACTAAAATACAATAGGGACTTTTCGCTGTTTTAGTTTTATCAACTATGCCAAGGCGAATTAAAGGATGTAGTAGCTCGTTGAGCCAAATTTTATCGGCTTCATTGCCAAAAATACGGCTTCTCAATAGGGCTCTGTTGAGTTGACCATCTGCTTGTAGATATTCATTCCCAAAGTGCTCGGCAATCGACTTTAAAGCAGGGCTATTTACCGCCACTACGTCTCTGGCAATGACATCGGCATCGATAATATCAATGCCTAACTCTTCAAAGTAGTTGGTTATGGTGGTTTTTCCGCTACCTATACCGCCGGTAAGGCCAATAATTAATTTTGACATGATGAAAATAGCTTTTTAGATTAAATAAGTTGCTGCATATACCAGGACCAAATACCATCACCCCATAATAAGGTGATCCAACCGGCTACGGCTAAATATGGGCCAAAAGGAATGCCTTGCTCTCTTTGATGGTTTTTAAATAACATCAAAACAATGCCAACAATTGCGCCAACAACGGACGCCATTAAAATAAGTAACGGTAATAACTGCCAACCAAGCCAAGCGCCAAAAACAGCAAATAACTTAAAATCACCAAAACCCATGCCTTCCTTTCCTGTGGCTAATTTAAATAGCCAAAACACAGAAAACAGGCTCATATAACCGACAGCAGCACCAATAACAGCATCAGTTAATGGAACAAAAGTACCGTTAATATTTAGTAGTAAGCCTAACCATAATAGTGGCAGAGTGATTTGATCAGGTAATAACATATGATCAAAGTCAATCATGGTCAGCGAAATCAAACACCAAGTGAGTAATAACACCCAAAGTGTGGTTATTGTCGAACCAAAATGATGGGCAACGATAAGGCTAAGTAGCATTGTTGCTATTTCAACAAGAGGATAGCGCGCTGATATCTTATTTTTACATTGGCTACATTTACCTTTTAATATGAGCCAACTCAATACGGGAATGTTTTCGTAAAAGCGAATTTTATGATCACAATGAGGGCAAGTAGAGTCAGGTTTAGATAATGTTATTTTAGTGAGCTCTTTGGCTTTAACATTAACTACTTCATCAGCTAAAAACTCACGGCAATCATGATACCAGCCGTACTCCATCATTTTTGGCATGCGATAAATCACCACATTAAGAAAGCTACCTATGGCCAAAGATAATAAAGCAACAGAGAGATAAAAAAAGGCAGGAAGCTGTATAAATAATTGAGATGTGTTGTCAATCAAAGAGAGTACATTATTGTATAACAAAGTGGATTCCACGTTTTAAGTTGAACTGAATAGGGTAACGAACTAAAAAATTTAAATGAAGCAAACTAATAAGTAGCTGCTCCATTATATTTACTTATAGGTAATTTCTTAAAAATACATGGCTATGTACATAACTCAGGCTAGTCATCCCTGTGGTGTTCTTATCGGACGTGCCATGGATGGTACTTATTAGAGAATGCAGGACGCACATTCTCCTGGATCTAGCACCTAAATAGCAGTGCATCTTCGATCAGAGACTTCGAAGATGACGTTTACAGATAGTTGCTGAGTAAACTATATAGGCATGCAAAAATAAGTACTTATACAACTTTACCTATTTCAAATATTGGTAAGTACATTGCAATGATTAAGCCACCAATGACTACACCTAATACCGCCATTATCATCGGCTCTAATAGGGCGGTTAAGCCATCAACAGCATCATCAACTTGCTGCTCATAGACATTTGCTACTTTAGACAACATATCATCAACCGCACCCGACTCTTCACCTATGGCAACCATTTGAATAACCATATCCGGAAATATTTTACAATTTCGCATGGCTAAGTTCATCTGCATGCCCGATGATACTTCAGCTTTGACTTCTAATATGGCATCACGAAATACCGCATTACCTGACGCACCTGCGGCAGAATCTAACGCATCAATCAGCGGCACACCGGCAGCAAAGGTTGTTGATAACGTTCTTGCGTAGCGAGCAACAGCGGCTTTTTCTAATAAATCACCAATAACGGGGATTTTAAGTATATTTTTATCAACACTATCGCGGAATTTTTGACTATTTCTATGGGCGCGTTTAAATAAAAAACCAGCTAAATATAACCCAGCTAAACCAAAATACCAGTAAGCCTGCATAAACTCCGATATAGCAATAACCAACAAGGTAAAGGCGGGTAATTCAGCGCCAAAACTCGCAAATATCTCTTGAAAAACCGGCACAACAAAAATAAGTAATATAGAGGTAACTATCGCTGCTACTACTAATACTGCAATAGGGTAGGTCATGGCTTTTTTGATTTTACTTTTTAATGCTTCTGCTTTTTCTTTATAAGTTGCAATACGGCCATAAATAGTTTCTAAGGCCCCTGATTGCTCACCTGAGGCCACTAAATCACAGTACAGATCGTCAAAGTATAACGGGTGATCACGTAAACAGTCTGATAATGGAATACCAGAAGATAACTTTATGCCAATGTCACCTAACAGTTTACGCATTTTACCATTATCATGTCCTGAGCCAATCATTTGAATGGTTTGCACTAAGGGCACACCCGCACCAAGCATAGTGGCTATTTGGCGAGTAATAACAGCAATGTCGGCAGGTGTTATCGGTTTATCACCACCAAGGCCAAATAAGGCTTTAGGCTTTTTCTTAACTCTACTGGGCGTTATGCCCTGTTTACGCAGCTGGCTTTTAAGCTCTATAACACTGTTGGCAGGAAGCTCTCCGTTAACCTTTTTACCTTTACGATTAACGCCATGCCAGACAAATATCTCTTGCTCTACTACTTTAGATTTATCTTTAGCTGATTTTTTTTTTGATGTGATAGCCATAGTTAACCCTGGTTCATGAATCACTCTACTATTGCCTTATCATGAAGCAGGTAAAGTATATCGAGTAAATAGGTAAATTATCTTGCTAATTATCTAGTTAATTATAAGCAAGTTAACCGAAATTTGCTTTAAGCGCTAGTGACTCGGTTAATTTCTTCTAAACTGGTCATGCCGTTCATTGCTTTTATTAAGCCTGATTGGCGTAAATTATTGTAACCTTCTTTTTGGCATTGGTTGGCAATATCAAGGGAATTGCCACCTTCCATAATGATTGAAGCTATGGTGGGGCTGATTTTAATGACTTCATAAATACCGACCCGGCCCTTGTAACCACCGGTGCAATGAGTGCAACCGACGGGTTTATATAACTTAATTTCAGACAGCTTATCGCTGGGGAAACCTTGCTCTGCTAATTGCATCTCTGATAAAGGTTCTTCTTCTTTACACTGAGGACATAATCGTCTGGCGAGTCGCTGGGCAATGATAATAGAAACTGAGCTGGCGACATTATAAGAAGGCACACCCATATTAAGTAAGCGAGTTAAGGTTTCTGCAGCAGAGTTAGTATGCAGCGTTGATAATACCAAATGCCCTGTTTGCGCTGCTTTTATTGCTATTTCGGCGGTTTCTAAATCTCGAATTTCACCGACCATAACAATATCAGGATCTTGTCGTAAAAATGAACGTAAAGCGCTAGGGAAAGTTAGACCTGCACGATTATTGATTTGAACCTGATTGATGCCTTCAAGGTTAATTTCCACCGGATCTTCGGCGGTGGATATATTTCGTTCCTGAGTATTAAGAATATTCAGCCCCGTATATAACGAAACTGTTTTACCTGAGCCCGTTGGTCCTGTCACTAATATCATACCCTGTGGTTGATCTAAGGCTTCAGTATAAATTTTCTTTTGTTCAGGTTCATAACCTAGCATATCGATACCCAGCATGGCGCTAGAAGAGTCCAATATCCGCATTACTATTTTTTCACCCCACATAGTGGGTAAAGTACTCACACGAAAATCAATAGACTTTTTCTTAGAGAGAGCTAATTTTATCCGGCCATCTTGAGGTACGCGGCGCTCGGCAATATCTAATTTAGACATGACTTTAAGACGTGCTGCCATTCTTGAAGAAAGACTTACCGGCGGTCTGGCTATTTCTGATAAAATACCATCAATACGAAAGCGGATGCGGAAGGATTTCTCGTAAGGTTCAAAATGTAAATCAGAAGCGCCTTTTTTAATAGCGTCGAGCAATATTTTATTAATAAAAACGACAATAGGCGCATCATCTTCACCGCTAACATTATCATCTTCTTTTTTAGCATCTTCAACATCAATACCCGCTAACTCATCGGCATCGATATCACTAATATCAAGAGCATCACTTTCATCTTCGAGTACTTTCTCAATGCACGCTTGTAAACTTTTTTCATCACATAAGACTAATTCAGTACTATAACCACTATTAAATTGTATCTCTTCAAGGGCATCCAAGTTAGTTGGGTCTGACATAGCAACAAAAAGCACTTTGCCACGTAAATAAAGCGGTAAGGCATTATGCTTGGTGATCAATTTTTCGTTTCGAACACCTTCTGGAACTAAGGTGGTATCGAATTGATCTAGCTGAATTTGCGGGTAACCAAAACTTTTAGACAGTACCTTGGCAATACTCTTGCCATCAATTTTTTTTTCTTCAATCAGAAAACGAATGAAAGGGGTGCGTTTGCCGACGAAATCTGCGGCGATATCATCTATAGATTCTATAGGAATAAGATTCTGTTTTGATAACGCTGATAAAACGCTAGATTGCTGGTGACTTCCTTTCATAACTTTAGAGCTAACCTTTTGGAAATACTAAACTTGTAATTAATAATATTAGTGTAACTTATTACTGTACAAAAGCACTAATAGATTTGCTACAGACTGAAAAATATTGAGCAATAAAAAAGCTCCCTAGGGAGCTTTATTAGATAACTATTGAAGTTATAAATTTATCTAGGTAATAATTCTATTAACAGAGGCCTACAGTTAAACAACTACCACCACGAGTCCAAGTAACTGAACCACCGGTTGTTGCTGCACCTGTTAAAGAGAAGGTTATCTTAGCGCTGTTATCATCTGTCATAGTCGACGTTACAGTCACAACAGGAGCCGCAGCAGTTCCACTAATTACTACCCAGTCAACTAGTCCAGCTTCAGCCCAACCATTTGAATTTTTTGTACTACCATCAGTTCCATCATCAATAGCACCACAATTATCTGTTGCCAAAAGTCTTGTTTGAACACATAAATCGATTGCTGTTTTAGCTGGTGTTGCCGCTAATACTACTTCAGCAAAGGCTGCTCTGTCTGAGTAGGTTTTATAAGCAGGTAAAGCTACCGCAGCCAAAATACCGATAATCGCTACCACGATCATTAATTCAATAAGGGTAAAACCCTTTTGTGCGTTTCTTTTCATTTGGTTTAAGTTTTTCATAATTTAATATCCATTTTGTTTTTACGGGGGCTGACTTCATACTGCGACAAAAAGTTACAAATGTAAAATATTGTTGCTGCTTTTTTTCTTTTATTTAGTTGGTTAACCAACGAGCGATTAATTTATAACCCGTTATTAACTAAAGATTAACTTTCTGCAATTAATGTAACTTGTTAGCAAATAAGTGCTAAGGGCAATCTAGTGCAATGTTAATCTATCAAGAGTGTTTTGCTTTTATCAAGTTATCCGCTAGTTAATAACTTGCTAAGAGACCTTTGATGTTGAAAATATATAATAATAAATTGATTTAGACTATTACAAGCCATTACAAGAAATGATAGGGCTATACCAACTTCATTAAATTATTGCCCACTTGTGCAGGTTAAAATAATCCATGGCCGTGTTGCTTTCAATCCCAATAGCGCGCTATTGCTCAAGCAAGCGCCTTGCCCTGATTTATTTTCTCTATGCACAACAAGTTCACAAACTTAATTAAATTGGTATTATTTTTTTAGCACGGCAGAATATTTGAATGTTAAGTACAAGTTCAAGGCCATAATATAGAGCCGTCGTTTTCTTCTTGGCATTTAAATCGAAGTTTTATGCTCTTTAAGCCATATGGTTCTCCGATCAGATCCCTCGGAAATGACGAACATGTTAGTTTTGCTCTATCACGACGATAAAAGCGCTATCTGCAATTATCTATCTTATATAGTATAAACAGTAGATAAAATAGTAAAAATAATGGAACTTATAGGTGATTTTTATTTGTTCTTTCTGTATAATGCGCGCTCCCTACGTTACAAAAGCCTATTGTTTCTTGGATTCTTTTTACTCTAATGTAGATAGAAGCCTATAAATAGTGGCGCTGGGCTCGATGCTCGAAGGGGCAATGGCGTAGTCCATTTAACCGGTGATTTTCATTTTTTAGGAAATGTTTAAATTATCATTTAAGTAACATTTATAAGATTGGGTTTTTTAATGAAAACTTTTGTAGCAAAACCAGCAAGCGTACAACGCGAATGGTTCTTAGTGGACGCCGAAGATAAAACTTTAGGTCGTATCG
>Ga0209396_1005941_pt1 | contig 11367 bp, 10 predicted proteins | sample GOMGulsemesocosm_6_FD_184638 | JGI IMG/M metagenome (GOLD analysis project Ga0209396, IMG submission 184638) | Methane-oxidizing microbial communities from mesocosms in the Gulf of Mexico - GOM8C Gulf of Mexico (SPAdes) (version 2) | ecosystem: Environmental > Aquatic > Marine > Cold seeps... | reverse complement strand
GACGCCATTTATCAGAATCAACATCTGCCATATCTAAAACACGCGTTTTGTTAGCATACTTTGAACTCTCTATGAACTGAGACATGGCTGATGAATAAACAAAAAGCTTATCAATATCGAATGTCTCAACTGTACTATCAACCCAAGCTTGGAATTTTTTGGATTTGTAATGTTGAACTGAAATAGCGTCTCCAGATAGGAGCGCCTTAATACCGCTAGATGATTGACTACGATCGCAAATATCAAGACAAAATGAACTTTGGCAAAAGACATCAAGCTCTTTAATATATTGACGATCAAATTCGTCATCAATAAAACAACCTAAATGCACATTAAAACGTATAGATAGGAATTTCAATAAATTAAAGGTCGTAATTTTGTCACCTTTATTTGGTGGAAACGGCATGCGATGACATAGAAATAATAACGGTTCTTTTTTAATATTTGTCTCAGTCATAATTTACCCCAAGTACTTAGACAAGAATGGACCTAAGAATTGACTCAACTTAAGAGGTAACTTCTGCCATAAATTAATAAACATTTTATATTTTGGATTATTAGGACTTAAGTTTGGCAGCTCTTTCGCTTTGACTAAATGGTAATAATAATACAATGACCTAGGCTCCATTCCCCAATTTTTCTTATACTTAAATGGACCACTGTCATTTTTGCTTCGGCCAAAGTCATACCATTTATATCCTTTATCGTTAGCATGACACATCACTTGATAATACATATAGTCAGCACTTTTTATAAAGCGTGCACCTGCATTGCCTCCTCCATAATATGGCAGCACTGTCTCATTAAAGTAAAAATTCATTACTGCATTGGAGGGAGAGTTCGACTTGTCATTAACGACTAAAATATCAACATCAGCTTTAAATTCATCAAGTAAATTCTGAAAAAAAGCTTTCTTAAAAATGGGTGTTCCCAAGTTACGATAACTTTGAGATAACAAAAAATAAAATTCTTTTACGTTCTTTGTCACATTATGAGTAAGATCATTTTTAAGAGAGTGGCGGATCACAGCCCGTTGTTTCTTTTTAACAGATGCCAAAATCTGCTCGTTATCTACAGCTATTTCACAACCAAAATAACTGTGACCTTGTTTAAGTAACATATTATTATGCTGCTCATTTTTATAACGAAGTTCGAGGTAATCAACGGCTAGGCTTTCACTTAATTCAATCGCCTTTTTCTCTAAAGATTTTTTTATATCATCTGAGTTAGATAAAACACCGCCATAGACACAAAAAGGTGTTGATACTAAGGCATGTCCAAATAGTAAACTTTTTACTTCAACGAGGGGTAAAACACCGCAAATTGCTTCGCCCTCTTTCGCCATTAAAAAATAACAAGAATGATTGAAGCTTTTTTGAATGACGCTTTGCCAACCAGATAAGTGAAAGAAAGTTCCTTCTTGATGAGATTTAACGTATTCATCCCACTTAGAAAAATTCTCTGTGGTTAACGTCTCAATATTATATGTAATACTCAAGTTTCCATTCTCTTTTTATTCTTAATATGTCAAAGCAATCCACGACCAATATATGATAATATTCTATCGCAAACGGGCATATATCTTATAGGTTCTGATTTTCATTTTGTAGAATTATTCAAATATACATTTTGCATTGTCGACCACTCAAAATCTTTCAACAAACGCTCTATTTTTCCTTCCATACGGTTTAAATTAATATAATGACGTATTTTTGATTTAAAGGATGCACCTTTAACTCTCGGCTGGTTTGGGTCAATCTCCCAAGGATGAAAATAAAAGCTATAAGGCTGCTTTTCTTCTTTATGAAATTGTTTAATACGCTTTTGGGATAAAAAATAAGGATATAAACGGAAATATCCACCACCACCTATACCTATGTTCTTATTGTTTTTACGTAATGTAGGAATAGGTACCTCAAGAATTCCTTCAGGCCTTTTATAAGCAAAACGCGGCCATTCCGGAGTTCCATATAAATCATGTTCGATAGGATAAGTACTAGAACTATATAACAACCCCAACTCAACAAGTACTTCGAAAGCCCATTCGTTTTGTTTACCGATAGAAAAGCTAGGTGCGCGGTACCCCAGTACTTTTTGCCCTGTATGTTGCTCCAAAAGGTCAACACTGTTGCTTATATCTAGTTTAAGTTCTTCTCGCGTTTGCGTTGAAGCTCTGCGGTGATTGAAGCCATGACTAGCGACTTCATGTCCTTGGTTTGCAATATCTTTGATCAACTGCGGAAATGCTTCTGCTACCCAACCCAAAATGAAAAAAGTTGCTTTGGTATCATATTGAGCAAATAAATCGAGTAATCGCCGGGTATTGTAATCAACCGTCGGTTTACAACTTGGCCAATCAATTGGTTTAATAACCTTTTCGAATGCAGAAACATGAAAATAATCTTCTACATCTACAGTCATAGCGTTAATAATTTTGGATGACATATTTGTAATTAACGCCCTTTACCAAACAATACAATTTCAACCGTACGAATGAGAATAAGTAGATCTAATAAAAAACTACGATGTTTGATGTAATATAGATCGTATTTAAGCTTTTCTAATGAGTCTTCTTCAGTGACGCCATAAGGATACTTAAGTTGGGCCCAGCCTGTTAAACCAGGTTTCACATTATGACGTTCATTATAATAAGGTAGATTTTTAATTAATTGCTGCACAAATTCAGGACGCTCTGGCCGTGGCCCAACAAACCCCATATCACCGCGGATAACATTTAAAATCTGCGGTAATTCATCAATACGATATTTACGGATAAAATTACCTATTTTAGTTGTTCTATCATCATTTTCACATGCCATTTGCGCGCCATTTTTTTCCGCATCAAGTCGCATACTTCTAAACTTAATTATATTAAACGCTTGTCCGTCTAAACCAACACGTTCTTGAAAATAAAAAATGGGAGCACTTAAGCCTTCATCTAATTTAATAAGCAGTGCTGTGATTAACATTATCGGCCATGCTAAGAAGAAAAGTATTAGCCCCATACTTGCATTAAAGATCCAATCAAGGGTATTTCTCAGATGATTGGCCGATGCAAAGCCATTAGAATAAATAACCCAACTTGGATATATTAAATTTACAGCAATTTGTCCTGTTTCTCTTTCGATGAAATCCAAAATTTCTATGATTTCAACACCACGAATTTTACATGCAAATAATTCATCTACAGGTAAATTGCCACGGCGTTCATCATTGGCAACAACAATTTCATCTATATCATGCTCTAAAGCATAATTAACTAAAGAGCCCTCGATATTTAATCGATTTTCGTTAATTATGCCATGTTCGGTATCGCCCTCCATAACAACAAAGCCATGAACATTAAATCCCTGGCGGTCGACATCGCGGCGCATTCTTTTTTCTATTATTGAAGCACGCTCACCTGAACCTAAAACCAATACATTGCGCTTATTAAAGCCAAAGAAATCTACTTGTAGCGTGAAATATCGAAAGATACTACCGACGACCACGCCAACGATAGCTGTAATTGCTAATAGTTCAATAGGTAATGATAGAGCACCATAAAATGGATTGATTAGCGTAACAATAAAAAATGCAACAGCAAAAGAGACTAATAAACGGCGAATAACCCCTCGAAAACTCTCTCTCAATTTAGAGTTATATAATCCTAATGCAAGCGACGAAAGTTGTACTATAAGGGCAAACACAATGCCATTAACCACAAGTAGATTATTGGGAATTTCTTTATGCTCAACAATAAGAAGTAGGCTATTTAGGTAAACGGTTAGCATCAACGAACTTGCAAATAAGAAAAGTTCTATCAGCACAAGTGATTTGCTACCAGAGGAAAGATCTCGAAATTTTGGGCTAGACATGAAAATTGGTCTTCCTTTGCTCAATATAATGATATATAAATGATTAAATTTTCCTTAGAAAGAAAATAATCATATTCATGTAAAGACACGCGTTTTATATAGTAACAGCTGTTTATGTTTTTTAATATAACGATTTATGGTCACTAAACGACTTATATTTATATTTAAAAATGTGCATCCCTTGTAAAAATCAAATACAATCTGTTAGTTTATTACATAACTATCAATACATAAGTTGTTAAAATAAGGTTATTACCATGGAAATACGTTCTATTACTAAGCTCAAAGTCATATTATTTATTGTTATTTCACAACTTATTACTGCATGTAGTAATTCTCCATTACCAACGGCAACATTATATCCATCCAATACCACTGACACATCGTCATATCGATATCTGATTGGCGCAGGTGATTCGCTTAATATTTTTGTATGGCGCAACCCAGAAGTATCAGGTTCTTTTTCTGTTAGACCTGACGGTATGATCACAACATCACTTGTGGAAGATATTCCCGTCACAGGAAAAACCCCGACAGAACTTGCTCGCGAAATCGAAAAAATCTTAAGCACATATTTGAGAGACCCCATAGTTACAGTCACTGTTGGAGGTTTTGTTGGGCCATTTAGTGAACAAATACGAATTATTGGCGAAGCATCTCAACCTAAGGCTATAAACTATAAGCAGAATATGACTTTACTTGATGTAATGATTCAAGTAGGTGGATTAACTCAATTTGCAGATGGCAACGACGCTGTATTGGTAAGAATTGAAAATGGCGAGCAAAAACAATATGACATCTACATTGAAAATCTTATTGACGGCGACATTATTGCCAATGTAGATATGTTACCAGGTGATATTATTATTATACCTGAAGCTTGGTTTTAAGTACTTTTTTTAGTTTAAACATCCTCCGTTTCAGGAGTTATAGTAGAGTACACTATAAAAAATGTGTACATTAAATTTATCTTCATAGATAACCCATAGCACGAATAATTGGCTTAGCCTGTTATTTAGAGGTACAGATGCAAGAAATACTTGAACAATTTTTCGATTACTTAAAAGGTATATGGATAAAACGTCGCTACATCATTATATCTACATGGCTAATCTGCCCTATAGGTTGGTATTATGTTGCTGCGATGCCAGATGTATATAAGTCACAGGCAAGGGTATATGTTGATACTCAATCTTTATTACGTCCTTTATTAAGAGGGCTAACTATAGATACCAATCCCGAGAATCAGATCAGATTAATGGTTAGGACGTTACTAAGTCGACCTAATCTAGAGAGAATTTCTAGAATGACGGATTTGGATGTTCAAGCCAATACTCCTGATGAATATAATAATCTCATTGCTCGACTTAAAAGTGGTTTGAAAATATCTCGTGCTGGTAGAGAAAATATTTATACCATATCTATCATGGATAAAAACCCAGAGATGGCTAAAAACATTGTTCAAGCAACATTAACTGTATTTATTGAAAATACTCTTGGAGAAACACGTAATGATTCAGATGCCGCCCAAAAATTTCTAAATACCCAAATACAGGAATATGAGAACAGATTAGTTGCTGCTGAAGCGAGAGTAACAGACTTTACACGAAAATATTCCGATATATTGCCCCAATCTGGCGGTTATTACCAAAGACTCAGTTCATCAAAAGAAAAACTTAAGGTTTTGAAGCTAGAGATTTTGGAATTGAATACTCGTCTAAAAGCCGCACAAAAACAATTAAAAATTGACGCTATACCTGGTGATAACCTCGTTAATAAGATTCAGGATGAAAATACTATTCAAACAACTTATGATAGTAGAATTGCAGAACTTGAAGCCTCTATTGATGCACTGAAATTGCGCTTTACTGATGCACACCCTGAAATAAAAGAGGCATCTCGAAGATTAGAATATTTAAGTACACAAAGAAAAGAAGAAATTGAAAAATATTATAATGCATTTGAAAATAATAAAGATGGCTACAACGCACCTAATCAAAGTCCAGTAATGCAACAAGTACAGATCCAAGTTAATCAGTTCCAAACTGAAATTGCCTCCTTAAATGTCCGAGCTAAAAACTATAGTGATGATATCGTTGCCTTAGAAAGCCAAATTCATATTTTACCCGAGATAGAAGCAGAACGAATCGCATTAAATCGAGGATATTCGATTATAAAAGGAAAACACACTCAACTTTTAAGTAGAAGAGAAACGGCCCAACTTGCTCAACAAGCCGATGAAACGACAGATAAAATCAATTTTAGGGTGATTGACCCCCCTCGTGCCCCATCAAAGCCAGCAGGTCCTATGCGTTACGTCTTGTTTGGTGTTGTTATGGTTCTAGGGATAGGAGTTGGTATCGGTTTATCATTACTAATGAGCCTACTTAACCCTGTAGTTACTTCAAGTGTACAGCTTTCAAAAGCGACAGGAATACCTATTTTTGGTGTGGTCTCTGCAAACGAGAATTTGGGATTACAGCGTTGGCATCGTCGTAAAACAATTATTTTTATGGCTTCCAATGCCGTATTACTTGGGATATTGATATTATTTATTAGTTACTTTATGTTCCCAAGTTTAATTCAAGCGCCACTGCAAAGGATTCTTTAGTGATGAGTACCATTGAAAAAGCTTTAGCTAAACAAAAACAGAATAAAAAAGAACAGAAAGGTATTGTTGAAAACGTAGAGAATGTCATTGCCAAGACTCTTCCTGAAGGTGAACTTTCACTAAAAACGTCACCTACTATAAAAAGTAGTTCGCATACTACTACTGCAGAAATATATATAGATAAAGAAAGTATGCTTAGCCGTGGCTATATGTTCGACGCTGGTACAAGGAAGATTACACAAGAAGAATTTAGACAAATCAAACGTAAATTACTTAATAATGCTTTTGGAAAAGCCTCTAAAACGCTTGATAATAGTAATTTAATTATGGTGAGCAGTTCTAATCCTAATGAAGGTAAAACTTTTATCTCGATAAACTTGGCGTTAAGTATCGCCTTAGAACAAGATAAGACGGTATTACTTGTAGATGCTGATGTATTACGCCCTAGCATAGAAAGAGAATTGGGCTTTGAAACTAAAGTCGGCCTTATTGAACTACTACTTTCAGAGTTAGATTCAGTAAAGGATATAATTTACAGCACTAACATTTCAAATCTTAAGATTATTCCTTCAGGAAAGCGACATCATTTGACGAATGAGCTATTAGCCAGTAATCGTATGGTAGATATAGCAAAAGAATTGGCTGAACGCTACCCTGACAGGATCGTGATTTTTGATTGCCCTCCTATATTAGGTGTTACAGAAACACCTGTTCTGTCCAATTTAATGGGGCAGGCTATCGTTGTCGTTGAAGAATCAAAAACTAAACTCGAAGATGTCAAAAAGGCCACTAGTTTATTAAATAAAGACATGGCGATTGGCTTGGTAATGAATAAAACACTTAAATCGTCTAAGGATTTATATGGGTATTATGGCTATGGATATGGCTCCAAAGAGTAGTTATTTAAGCTATTTAGTGCTATTTGGATTATCACCTTTAGTTTCTGCAGGTGAATGGACATTTGATCCTAGCATTTCAGTCAATGAAACTTACACTGATAAAGCTGATCTTTTAACAAACAGTTCATCGCCAAATTATGTAAACCAAACGTCCGCTAGGCTTAACACTAGCTTTGTTTCTAATAGAGTTCAGTTCTCATTGAACGGCAATTCCACCTATGCATCTTATAGCCGAGATCACGATTTAGACCGTGATTTTAAAACGCTTACTGCAAATAGCAGAATGACGCTATGGACAAATGGGCCTGCATTAACTGCTAGTGCCAGTATTCAAAACCAAAGTAGAAATACGGCAAATAATAGTTTAGCTGATATTGTCTCTGGTGATACCATTGAGACTCAGCAATATAAAACCGGATTTGAATATAGTGTCACTAATAGCGCTTTTGTAATAAATTCAGCTGTAAATTATAACTTTAATCAATCAGAAGATAATATTGGTGAAAGTGAAGGTGTATCAGCGAGATTTAATACTCAAAATGGCAATTCGCTACGTTATTTATTTTGGCAAGTCGATAGTAACTACTCTAAAAGAGAAAATAATTCCTTATCTGGTGAAAATTATAACTACAGGTTAAAACTTGGTTTTTATACACCTTACAACTTAACTCCTTATGTTAGTGTTTATGATGAAAATTCTACCGGGAGTATTAGCAACAATCAAAGCAACGGCATGACATCTTGGGGTACAGGATTAAAGTGGCAACTCTCGTCACACTTGTTACTCGATATTTCTTATAATTATGTAGATAACAATAAAAACTCCGATCACCTCTCTGCTAATATTAGCTGGCAACCTTCCTCAAGAACATCTTTACAAGCAGGTTTTAGCCAACGTTTTTATGGTGATTCATACAATCTTAGTTTTAATCATTCCAACAGAAAATTAACCAATAATATTACTTACACCGAAACTGTTCAGGCTTTTGACCGTAATAACTATCAACTAAGCTTACTCGGTTACTATTTTTGTCCCTCCGACTCTATTGCTTCCGATAGTTTGTCAAATTGTTATGCTGCTAACGATAAAACTATTGATTTGGATAGTTATCGACTAGTCCCTGTTAGTGAGCAGGTATTGCTGCCAAGTGATGACTTCTCCTTAAATAAGAGTCTTTCATGGAGTTCTACTTTAAATTTGACCAGAACATCTTTCAGTTTAAATATATCGAATAATGAAAGTGAACGTTTAACCACTAAAATTATAAATAATACCCTCGTAGCCTCGTTATCTATTAATAGAAAGATATCGAGACGTAGTAATTTAAGTTTAAGCTATTCTTTTTCTCAACTAGAAATAGACAAAGATAAAAGACAAAGTAGTGGTCAAGAGGATTTTTATCGAACAGTTGCTACCGCTTATACTCGAGATTTTGCAAATTCCCTTTCAACAAGTCTCAGCATTCAATACCTAAATAGAGATTCAAGTAACGATTTACGTACTTATGAAGAAACTCGCGCATCAATTAATATAAAGAAAAACTTTTAATATGTATGAAAATTATTACAGCTTTAAAGAACGTCCTTTTCAATTAAGCCCGGATCCCCGTTTTTTCTTTGCCTCAAATCATCATCAACGTGCGATGTCTTACCTTCAATATGGACTAGATCAGGGCGAAGGCTTTATTGTTGTAACAGGGCCTATAGGTACTGGAAAAACGACGATAGCGAGAAATTTACTCAATAATTTGGCCGATGAAAGTATTGTTGCTGCGCAATTAGTGACTACAAAACTTGCCCCACACGAACTCTTGGAAATAATTTGCGCAGAGTTTAAAATTTCAGTTAAAGGTGACAGTAAAGCAGATCATCTACAAGCCATAGAGCAATTTTTAATATCGCTAAACAAACAAAGTAAACGAGCACTACTCATTGTTGATGAAGCACAGAATTTACCCGCAGAAACTGTGGAAGAATTACGTATGTTGTCTAATTTTCAGTTAGATAATAAACCGCTTATTCAAAGTTTTCTCTTAGGACAGGAGGAGCTTAAAGAAATCATTCAAGCGCCTAATATGGAGCAATTTAGACAACGTATAATCGCTTCTGCTCACTTAAAACCACTCTCTTGTGAAGAAGTTAAGGAATATATCAATCACCGGCTACAACAAGCGGGCTGCAACAAAGAAGAGCTTTTTTCAGATGCCGGTTTTGATATTATTTATGAAAAAACCTTGGGTGTACCGAGAAAAATTAATATTTTTGTTGATCGGTTATTACTTTTTGGTTTTTTAGAAGAGCTTGAACAAATTAATAGTGAAGCAATTTTAGAAGTTTCAATGGAAATGGAAGTTGAGCTTACCGGTTCATTAAACTCACAGAATTTATCCAGTGTTGAACCTAGTAAACAAGTTGTGGTTAATTCTACGGAAAATGTTGAAAGTATAAAAGAAGTACTCAGAGAAGTTGAAGAAATACTAGAAACTACAATTAAACAAAAAGTTAAAATGGCACGGTATGTTGATAAATTGCTTAAGCAAAAAAGTCGAGCATATGCCCAGAGTAGTAATGATGAATAACTAGAATTTATTTTCTTACCATGCCGCTACATATTCTTGTCTTTTACTGCATTCATAAATTTGGAAAAGACCAAAGAAGGAAGCAGAATAATATAAAGAATAAAAATAAGTAGCATCTAGACAACTACTTAACGTCAGAATGATTATTTATTATCAAATAAATAGGAGTAAGTGATGAGCGATAAAAGTAACTTAAAAGAAGTATTCAAAAGTGTCGGTGCTGCATTTTTTGGTGTGCAAAGTAATAAGAATAGAGAAAGAGATTTTACGCAAGGTAAGTTCAGTCATTTTATTGTGGTTGGATTGATCGTGGTTACTTTGTTTATTGGCAGTTTGGTTGCCGTTGTATCGCTGGTACTACCTTAACTCTACATTAGCAATGCATGAGCATCACATAGTGATGACACTCACATTCCATTGAATTAGCGAAATAGCCATATCTTTACTGATATAAGGCAAGTAACTCCGCCACTTTTTTACGTGTACTGCCTTTTTGACTGATAGTACGAGACACTTTTATCGAAGTAATCTTAGTAGCATGTTCATATATTTTACGTGTCCAAATAGTATCGTGATTACTGAGTAATACCGGTACTCCTTTCTCCTTTAGTATTTCTTCTGCAACGTTAGCTAAATCAGCTTGTTCATCTAGTCCAAAGCCATTACCTGAATAGCTAGTAAAGCTTGCCGTCTTACTTAATGGAACATACGGTGGATCGCAGTAGATAACATCGTTTTTTTCCGCTCTGGCGAAAGTCTGGCGATAACCTTCACAAACAAACGTTGCTTTCTGTGCTTTTTCAGCAAAAAACTCTAGCTCAGCTTCAGGGAAGTAAGGTTTCTTATATTTGCCAAATGGGACATTATAACCACCCGATTTATTATATCGGCACAAGCCATTGTAACCATGTCGGTTCATATATAAAAATAACAGTGACCGGATATATTTATCAGTCGTTTGATTAAATTCTTTACGAAATTGATAATAACTGTCTGCATTGTTATTTTCGGGAGAAAACAGCTTTTTGGCATCGATAATGAACTTGGCAGGTTTACGTTGGACTATCTTATATAAATTAATGAGATCTTGATTAATATCATTTAGCAAATAGTGTTCATATTCGCTATTTAAAAATACTGAACCCGCTCCTACGAAGGGTTCGATAAGTCGTTCACCGCTCGGGAGGGTTTTATTAATAACATCGCTTAGGACATATTTACCGCCTGCCCATTTAAGAAACGCTCGATGCTTTTTTATCATTCCGCCTAGTAACCTTAACCATTAATTTCACATATTATGATGTGCTTTAAAATTGAAACGGAATTGTATCGAATTAATCGCTTTGTTGATACTGCTCTATTTCACTATTAACAGCTTCTAGCGATTTAACCCAAGCACCATTTTCTTGTAATTTGATCGG
>Ga0209396_1005938_pt1 | contig 11371 bp, 10 predicted proteins | sample GOMGulsemesocosm_6_FD_184638 | JGI IMG/M metagenome (GOLD analysis project Ga0209396, IMG submission 184638) | Methane-oxidizing microbial communities from mesocosms in the Gulf of Mexico - GOM8C Gulf of Mexico (SPAdes) (version 2) | ecosystem: Environmental > Aquatic > Marine > Cold seeps... | reverse complement strand
CGTTGGTGATGTTATTGGTGATTTAAACCGTCGTCGTGGCATGATCGGTGGTCAAGACGCTGGTGTTTCTGGTGTTCGTATTAAAGCTGACGTACCTCTTTCAGAAATGTTCGGTTACATCGGATCTCTACGTACAATGACATCAGGCCGTGGTCAATTCTCTATGGAATTCTCTCACTACATGCCTTGTCCTAACAACGTAGCTGAAGAAGTTATCGCTGAAGTTAAAGCCGCTAAAGCAGCTAAAGACGCAGCTAGAAAATAATTAACACTTAATTATTTTGATAAAAGGATGCTTCGGCATCCTTTTTTATTGCTGACGATTATTAAAAACTATTTATTCCCATAAGGAAAATGGAATATGAAAAAATCACTCAAAGGACTCGCGTGCGCAAGTCTATTAGCGTTAACATCACAAGCTAGTGCTGAATCAAGCACACCGGGTCAATTTACCACACCATCTACCAATGACTTTAATTCAGGTATCAAGCTAGCCGCAGCACATGACTACGGCTTAAGTGTTAATGTGCAATTTGGTAAGTCATTTGAGTTTATTGTTGGCTCTGACGGTATGGGCGTAGATGTTGCTTTTTGGCACTACAACTTGTTACCGGAAAATAAATTCTTTGCTAAACGCCCATTAACTTTCTATGTTGCTGGTGGCGCTGGTTACGCATGGGATGATACTAATGGTGTTAAAGAAGGTTTTGTTGTGCGTGCTCCAATAGGTGCTGATTGGAAGTTTGCTCCTAGCTGGTCAGTTTACGCATCACTTGCGCCAACGATTAACTTTGTTAAGAAGTACGAACCTTACCGTGATAGCAGTGTTGATTTTAAAGTAATGAGTACTTTAGGAATTCGCTACCACTTTTAGTTCCTAGCCTATAAAGCTTAGTAGTAATATTTTATGAAAAAGTGATTCATTGCATATAAAGTGAATCGCTTTTTTATTGCCTTTATCTTGAATAACAGTAAAAGTAGATTAATTAAGTTGTAGACCATGAGGCCAGAATTTACGCCAACGTTGTATTACAACCTGAGGTAAATAGCTTTGTTTATTTCGCTTTATTAATTTGTGCAGTAACCAACTTTTTGGCGTTAAATGGATGACAATATTTAGATAATTAGGAATATTAAAGTAAGTTATATGGTGATCTGGTTGTAGCTGCTGCAATATCGTTAAACATAAATTAATATCGCTATCACTGATGTCAGGTAAGTTAATAGATAGACAGGATTGTGCTGCGAGTTTATCTGTTAAAGTCTCAAGTTGTTTAACGATGACATCAAAGCCAAACTCTTGTGACTGATATACATCACAAATAATCCAATCAAGTTCTACAGCGTCCTGATTCTTCAACCATGTCATACCATCAGCATAGATTATATCGAAATCAACCTTCTCCGGATTGAAGTGGTCTTCAAAGCCATCAATTACCTGTTTAGAGTATTCAACGGTGGTTAACTTCACATCGGGCGATAGATGTTGCAAAAATCGAGTGAGGTTACCACCGCCTAGACCTAACTCAATGATGCGAGTTGGCTTAAAGAAAAGCAGTGGTAACATTATGGCTATTTGATGCGGCAGGGTTAATTGACAGGGTTTACGTTTGTTCATAACACTTTGCACTACGTCACTAAATGCCATCCAGCGGTAATAATCATTTTCACTGACTGATATTGCATCTTGTTGTTGGCTTAAATACACTAACTGACCTTGGGCTAAATGTTTTGTTAACTGCATTAAGCAATTCCTAAATATCATTTCTACTATGTTGAATAAGTGTAAGGATAGCCAATGAATCTCTGTAGGTCACCAAAAACAGCTGTTGAGTTCGAACAATATTACCTGCTACGTTGGCAAGTATTACGTCAACCTTGGGGACAAGTCTTAGGCAGTGAACGAGATAGTCTTGAACAAGAGAGCTTTCATCGCATAATTATCGATGAAAATAATAAGGTGCTTGCGGTGGGGCGTTTAGAAAAGACGAGCCAGTTCAGCGGTAAAATTCGATTTATGGCGGTATGTGAATCAGCGCGAGGGCAAGGACTTGGTCGAAAAATTATTGAGACGCTAGAGCAGCAAGCCCAAATATTGGGTATTACTGATTTAAGCTTAAATGCGCGAGAAAATGCTTTGTGTTTTTATCAAAAGCTTGGTTATACCTCAATGGGATTTTCACACCTTTTGTTTGATGAAATTAAACACTTCAGTATGAATAAAATTATCACTCATGAAAAGAGCCACCTGCAAGTAGCTTCCATGGCATTACAAAACGTTTGGCATGATACTATTCCGCTCAGTAAAGCGATGAACATCCATATTAGTTTTTATGATGGTGAGCAACTCATCACTCACTGCGATGGTGACTTTAATAAAAACCTACATAACACTATGTTTGCTGGCAGTATTTATACTTTAGCGACGTTATCAGGCTGGGGTTGGGTGTATTTGCAATTGCGGCAGTTACAACTTAGAGGTGACATAGTGTTAGCTAAAGCTGATATTGAATACCATATGCCTATAAAAGGCATTGGTTATGCAAAAGTGAGTGCTGCTTCTGTCGATGGGGATTTTAAACGTTTAAATCAGGGACGAAATGCCCGCATTAACCTAACTGTCCACCTCTATAGTGGTGATAATTTAGCTGCTACTTTTACCGGCAGTTATGCTGTTTTAGCTGCTAAAGCAAAAAAGTAATGATTAATAATAAAATGAGAGTTAATAATGAATAAATATTTTCTATTCACGAGTACGTTAGTTTTGGGGTTAGCGTTGAGTATGGTTAGCATTGTCAGCACGGCCGGTGATACCGCTGCTGATAAAGCTAACATTAATAAAGTATTAAACAGTTTTCACCAAGCCGCAGCTAATGCAGAAGAAAAAGCTTATTTTGACTCACTCAGTGAAGATGCTATTTTTCTTGGCACAGATGCTAGTGAACGTTGGACTAAAAATGAATTTAAAGCGTTTGTTGTACCCTATTTCTCCAAAGGACAAGGCTGGCTTTATACGCCAATAAAGCGAAATATTAATTTAATAGAAAAAGGGCAGGTGGCATTCTTTGATGAGCTACTTTTGAGTGAAAGTTATGGTACTTGTCGAGGCTCAGGCGTATTAATAAAAACTAAGCAAGGGTGGAAAATATCTCAATATAACTTATCAATCCCTATGCCAAATGGCATTGCTAAGGCACTTGTCAAACAAATTAAAATCCATGAAAAAAGTTAATCAGAGCCTAAAGAGCAGTAATGAGTACAGCGATGAATACAGTTGAGAAAGTCACTATGATAGATGAAACAATAAAATCCGTAGGCATCGTTGGCTGCGGTTGGGTAGGCAGCGCGTTAGCGCATCAACTGAAAGGTAAAGGTGTTAAGGTACTTGCCACGCGAAGTAATTCCGACAATGTCGAGCAACTTAACTCTCAAGGTATTGATGCCAGTGTACTTTTATTGCCTAATAAACAAAGCGAGTTAAATGACCATCCAGTGTTTAATTCACAGTGTTTAGTGATCGCTATTACGCCACAATTTAAGCAAGACCGGGCAGATTATGGTGATAAAGTAGAGCAACTTGTTATCGCAGCTAAAGCTAACACTTGTGTTGAGCAAGTTATTTTACTCAGCAGTACTGCTGTCTATAATGGTCTGTCAGGAGATATTTATGAAGCAGATACCTTAGATTTATCAGCAGATAAAGTGAGTGTTTTGAGCCAAGCAGAGCAAGCTGTTTTGAGCTTTACTGAGCCGTCAAATAAAGCGCTTGATAACGTTAGTTATGTACTTAGACTTGCAGGTTTAGTGGGTCCTAACCGCCATCCGGGTAAGTTTTTACTTAATGGCCGGATGTTAAAAAGCCCAGCAGCGAAAGTTAATCTTATTCATCAACAAGATGTTATTGGTCTTATATTATCGTTATTGAGCGAACGGATTGATTCAGGTATTTTTAATGGTGTAAGTTCAACACATGTGAGTAAAAAAGAATATTATCAAGCAGCAGCAAGTGCATTAGATATCGCGCCACCTAGTTTTGAGCTTGAAGATGATAAATCAGCTAAGTCGGTACGCATTGTTAACGGTGACAAAGTTGCAGTAAAGCTTAGCTATCAGTTTGTTTATCCAAACTTATTTAACTTGGCTATCGCAAGTTGAATAATCCCCCATATTTTGAAGCAGCTGAAGAGGGTTAACATCTTCTTATACCATTTACATTAATTAAGGTTACAGAATTTTATGTGAATGAATTTTCAAGAACAAAGCACTTGATTGAGCAATAGCTGGCTATTGGGATTGAAAGCAACGATGTTATTGGATATTTAAGCCATTTAAAATGATCACTTAGTTAGTGCAATTGGTATTATACATGCGCTAGGCTGCTTTGCTATAATGTCCATTCGCTTTTTTTGAATCGTAGTTAAGAGTATTCTTTTTGAACTTCTTCCCGAGTAAATTCATTGCCCGTCACCAAGCAAAGCTATTATTTGTCGTGGTGTGGTTACATGTCACTATTCTCGATCTTTTTTATGTTACCTACTCAGGGCCGGTCTTTTTTTGGCGAGAAAGTTTTCAACTATATACTATGGCCATTCATTTGACCGTCGCTTTACTTACTTTAGGATGCTATTTTCTTTTGATTAACCTTGTTCAACGCTTTAGCAGTAATCAGTTTACTTTGAGCTCAGCTCAGTGGCCTCTACATAGTCGTAGTGCTTCTCAAAGTAGCAAATCAGAAAACGCTAACTCATCAGGTAAAAGCTGCTAATGCGGGTTGTGCTAGCTCCTATGGAGGGCGTACTGGATTACAGAATGCGTGACTTACTTACCCAAGTAGGTAGTTATGATCTCTGTGTTACTGAGTTTATTCGTGTGGTTGACCAAGTGCTTCCAGAGCGCGTGTTTCATCGATACTGCCCGGAGTTAATTGATGCTGATGTTTACGGTAGCACTACTAAAGCAGGCACACCTGTTCGTGTACAGCTATTAGGACAATACCCTGAGTATATGGCTGAAAACGCCGCTAAAGTGATTGAGCTTGGTTCAAGTGGCATTGATTTAAACTTTGGTTGTCCTTCTAAAGCGGTTAATAAAAGTCGTGGCGGCTCTATTTTATTAAAGGATCCCGAAAACCTTTATCAAATAATCAAAGCCGTTAAAGAAGCAGTACCTTGCGACACGATTGTCAGTGCTAAAATTCGTTTAGGTTATGAAGATAAAAGCCTAGCTATAGAAAATGCGCAAGCGGTTGAGTCTGCTGGTGCCAACGAACTTACTGTGCATGCCCGTACTAAACTAGAAGGTTATAAACCTCCTGCACATTGGCAGTGGATTGCTAGAATTAACAATGCCATCAATATTCCTGTTATCGCTAATGGCGAAATTTGGAATTTAGACGATGCCATTAAGTGTCGTTCAGTTTCAGGCTGTAGTGATCTTATGGTGGGGCGTGGTGCACTGACTATACCGAACCTAGGGCAAGTCATTAAACAAGAAAGCACTATTATGCCATGGGTAGAAGTACTGGCGATATTATCTTCTTATACAGAGTTTGAAACTCACGGCGACAAGAGTAAGTATTACTGTAATCGTATCAAACAGTGGCTGAAATATTTAAAAAATCATTATCAAGCAGCGGATGAGTTATTTGGTGAGGTTAGGACGTTAAAAACAGCAGAGGCAATTAAAGTGAAGCTGTCAGGAAATCTTTAAGCACTACTTTTGTTAATAGGCTTCCTTTAAAAAAGTTGAAAACTTGCATCTTTTTATCAAAGCTACCGTCTCTATAGTTGAAATTGAAATTTAACTAATGAAAGGTAGGTATAAAATGGATTCAAATCAAAGCGATAAAAAGACACAAGTCAGCAATTGCTTATGTTGCAGTGACGATTGTAAGTGCCAAGGAAATTGTCAATGTAGCTGTGTAAATGGTGTCGAGTGTTGCAATGAACAATGTACTTGCAAACCATCAACCAATAACTGCTGTTAACTGAGAAAGGTAACCGTTAACCGCGGTTACCTTTACCTTAGCAATATCAAGGAGTCGAAATGATTGAAGAAGTATGGCGTCAGTTTCATCAGAAATTACTAGTTTTTATTCGCACTAAAGTTACTGACCATGCTATTGCCGAAGATATTTTGCAAGATGTCTTTGTTAAAGCTCACCAAAACCTAGGTCATTTAACTAATCAAAGCAAGTTACAACCTTGGCTGTATCAAATTTGCCGCAATACGATTATTGATTTTTATCGCAGTAAAGCGTTCATCACCTTGAATAGCAACTTAGATGAAAACTTAATTGAAACTATTGCAGCGAAAGAAGGTCAACAAGACCAAGAGCAATTGAATCGCTGTATTGCGTTACTTATCGCTGATTTACCGGATAAATATAGTGATATTCTTGTGCGTAGCGAACTGCTGGAGCAAAAGCAACAAGCTATAGCCGATCAGGAGCAACTTTCATTAACGGCGGTTAAGTCACGAATTATTCGTGGGCGAGAGCAGTTAAAGAAAAAGCTACAAGCATGTTGTGATTTTGAGTTTAATGAACTCGGCCCGCAAGCATCATGTAAAAGCCACTGTGGTTGTGAAAAATAAAAGCGAGTGTCCTCTTTACCTGTTTTATTTGTTGAAACTAAGGTTTTAAAATAGCTGCAGATATAATCAAAGCACTTTAGAAAGAATGACAGCGCTTAATTTCTTCTATTAGTGCATTTGCCAGCGGTGAAACGATGTTATTTTTTGAAGAAATCAACATCACCGGAATTTGATAAGAGTACTTTTGCGGAAGAATCGACTTAAATAAGCCTTTATCAACCCAATAACTTGCATAATGCTCTGGTAAATAACCGATAAACGCACCTGAAAGTATCAGGTGAGCTATGCCTTCATCATGGTAGGCGGTAGCACTGTTTTGGTAATTTAAGCCATCGTCTCTTACTTCTTTATCACGCATATAGTTACTGGTGATCACTTCAGCCGACTCAAGTAACTTATTAACTTGTGATGGTTTACAATCAAGCTCAGCATCAAATAAAGGATGTCCTTTAGCGCAATATAAAAAGTTAGTTTCATTGTGTAGGGGATAATAATCTAAGCCGCGCAAATGATGACGACTCACGCCAAGTCCAACGAGTGAGCGGCCACTCGCTACGGATGTTTCAACTTCACGTGCTTCACAAACATTAATATCAAACTGAATATTATCACTCTTGGCTTTTAACGCCGAAATAACACGGGCAACACCACAGCGAGGATCGCTGACAAAAGTATCGATGGTGGCTATGGTTACTCGCCCTGAAAGTTCATTTTTAGAGCTTGCTACTGTGCTAGCAAAAGCTTCACATTGTTGTAGTAACTCTAAAGAGGCTTGATAAGTCACACGTCCTGACTCGGTTATCTCAAAGCCACTCCTGCCACGTTTACATAATTTAATACCTAAACGAACTTCTAAGTCGGATAAATGGGAACTTATGGTAGAACGACCTATATTTAAACGGGACTCTGCTGCTGATAAGCCGCCACATTCAACAATAGCGACAAATATTCTCAGTAAACGTAAATCAACGTCATGAACTTGCATAATTAAATTCTTTTTAGTTCGATAAAATCGGAATGAATTACGATTATTATGCATTCATAAAACATCTAGAACAAGCTAAAATAGTTTTATAAATAGCACTTTGTGCATAAAATTAATAATTTTTTTGGAGCCTTAAGATGACATTTAAATATGGTATTGACCGTTTAAATCTTGATATTGTAAATGGTATTGCTGATGGCAGTATCAAAGCTGAGCTTTGCCAAGAAGCTGTAGATAAAATCAATACAAGCCGTCAAAGAGTTGAAAAAATGGCCGCTTCAGATAAAGCGGTATATGGTATTAACACGGGGTTTGGTCCGTTATGCGATACCCAAATATCTCCTGAAGATACTAACTTATTACAAAAAAATCTGCTTATCACCCATGCCGTAGGTGTTGGTGAGCCCATTGAAAAAGCTATTTCAAAACTGATGCTTATCACTAAGGTACACGCATTAAGTCAAGGTTTCTCAGGTATTCGCCTTGAAGTGGTAGAACGTATGTTAGCGTTTATCAATCTTGATTTAATTCCCGTGGTACCAGAGCAAGGCTCAGTTGGTGCATCTGGTGATTTAGCACCTCTTTCTCACTTATTTTTACCACTACTAGGTGAAGGTGAATTCTGGGGAAATAAAGAGGGGCAAGATGGAGAAGTCGTTGCTGCAGCACCATTACTTCGTGAAAATGGTCTAGACATTATGGACCTGCACGCTAAAGAAGGTTTGGCGTTAATTAACGGTACACAATTTATATTATCTCATGGCATCACAGCATTAACTAAAATGCGTTACCTGCTAGACCTAGCAGATATGACGGGTGCAATGAGTATTGAAGGTATGCAAGGTAGTGAATCTCCATTTAGAGACGAGCTACACCAGACACGTGCATTTAAAGGTAACTTAGAAGTTGCAGCACGAATGAGAAGCTTTTTTAAAGGCTCACAAAACATGGCTGATCATGAAGAATGTGACCGTGTTCAAGACCCTTATTCATTACGATGTATTCCACAAGTGCATGGCGCATCACGTAATGCCTATTATCACTTAGAAGAGTTAGTTGAAATTGAAATGAACTCTGTCACAGATAACCCAATTGTGATCAGTAGCGAAGAAGCGATTTCAGGTGGTAGTTTCCATGGCCAACCGCTGGCAATGGTGCTTGATTATGCATCAATAGCAGCTGCAGAATTAGGTAACATCTCAGACAGACGTTGTTACCTCTTATTAGAAGGTATACACGGTTTACCAAGATTATTGACCTCTGCAGGTGGCTTAAATTCAGGCATGATGATCCCGCAATATGCAACTGCAGCACTGGTAACGGAAAACAAATCGCTTTGTTTCCCACCATCGGCTGATAGTGTACCTACCTCTATGGGTCAGGAAGATCATGTCTCTATGGGCAGTATTTCGGGCAGAAAATTAAACCAGATTTTAGGCAATGTAGAAAAAATATTTGGTATCGAGTTAATGTATGCCGCGCAAGCTATCGAATTTAGACGCCCAAATAAATGCTCTGAACTTATTGAGTTAAACCACAAATTAATTAGATCAAAAGTGGCTAAGCTTGAAGAAGATAGACTGTTAAAACCTGATATTGATGCGATGATCAAATTAGTTAAGTCACAAGCATTTACTGTTAGCATTGATGAAAGTAAATAAGGGGATTCTTACCATGGAAACAGCAATGAATTTTCAAGAACAAATTAAACAAGGTATTCCAAGCGTATTGCCACAAGCGAAAGCTTATCCTGCTGATGCCAACCGTGCGCCTAAACGTAAAGATATTCTTAGCGTAGATGAAAAGCAGTTAGCAGTAAGAAATGCCTTACGCTATTTTCCAAAAGAATGGCACCAAGAATTAGCAGTAGAATTCGCGAAAGAGTTAAAAGATTTTGGCCGTATTTACATGTATCGCTTTAAGCCAAGTTACCATATGCAAGCCCGCTCAATTAGCGATTACCCGGCAAAATGTCAGCAAGCTGCAGCGATTATGTTAATGGTTGAAAATAACCTAGATCCTGCCGTTGCTCAGCATCCAGAAGAGCTAATTACTTATGGCGGCAATGGTGCTGTGTTCCAAAACTGGGCGCAATACTTATTAGCGATGAAGTATTTGAGCGAAATGGAAAGCGACCAAACGTTACATTTATACTCAGGTCACCCTATGGGGTTATTCCCATCATCTGAGGACGCACCGCGTGTCGTTGTTACTAACGGTATGATGATCCCTAATTATTCTCAGCCAGATGATTGGGAAAAATTCAATGCATTAGGTGTAACCCAATATGGTCAAATGACTGCCGGTTCATTTATGTACATAGGCCCACAAGGCATAGTACACGGTACAACGATTACGGTGATGAATGCCTTTCGTAAAGTGCTAAGCAAGGGTGAAAAGCCGCAAGGTAAAATCTTCCTTACAGCAGGTTTAGGCGGCATGAGTGGCGCACAACCCAAAGCGGGTAACATTGCTAACTGTGTAACCGTATGTGCTGAAGTTAACGCTAATGCAGCAACTAAACGTCACCAGCAAGGTTGGGTTGATGAATTAATTGATAACATGGATGAACTTGTTGCCCGTGTTAAAGCAGCACAAGCTAATGAAGAAGTGGTATCAATTGCCTATATTGGCAACATAGTTGATGTATGGGAAAGTTTTTATGAGCAAGAGATTTTCATCCACTTAGGCTCAGATCAAACGTCTTTACATAACCCTTGGTCAGGCGGTTACTACCCGGTAGATATTAGCTATGAAGAATCAAACCGTTTAATTCGAGAAGAGCCAGAAGTCTTTAAAACTAAAGTACAGGAAACATTAGTACGTCATGCTGAAGCTGTTAATAAACATACAGCACGTGGTACTTACTTCTTTGATTACGGCAATGCTTTCTTGCTTGAAGCATCACGAGCAGGCGGAGATGTAATGGCTGAAAATGGGATTGATTTTAAATACCCGTCATACGTACAAGATATCTTAGGCCCAATGTGTTTTGATTATGGTTTTGGTCCGTTCCGCTGGGTTTGTGCTTCAGGCCACTCGGAAGATTTAGACAAAACTGATGCCATTGCAGCAAGTGTGCTTAAAAAGATCATGGCAGATTCGCCTGAAGAAATTCAGCAACAAATGCAAGATAACATCACTTGGATTGAAGATGCTAAGCAAAATAAATTAGTTGTTGGCTCACAAGCACGTATTCTTTATGCTGATGCCCAAGGGCGTATGGAAATAGCCAAAGCATTTAATGATGCGATTGAAGCGGGCGAAATTGGTCCTGTAGTCTTAGGTCGTGATCATCACGATGTATCTGGAACTGATTCACCGTTCCGTGAAACCTCAAATATCTATGATGGCAGCCGTTTTACTGCGGATATGGCTATTCACAATGTTATTGGTGATAGCTTCCGCGGCGCTACTTGGGTTTCAATCCATAATGGCGGGGGCGTTGGTTGGGGTGAAGTTGTTAATGGCGGTTTCGGTATGTTACTTGACGGCTCCGATGCAGCAGAACGTCGACTAAAATCAATGTTATTGTTTGATGTAAATAATGGTATTGCCCGTCGTAGCTGGGCACGTAATGAAGAAGCAAACTTTGCCATCAAACGTGAAATGGCAAGAACACCTAAACTTAAGGTGACTTTAGCTAACGTAGTTGAAGACGATATTTTAACTAAGTTATCGTTTTAAGCGCTATAGCTTATGCATGATAAAAAAGAGCTACTCCAACCTAGTTGGAGTAGCTCTTATATTTATGCCTACAAACATAAAGTATTAACAGGCTATATTCGTTTA
>Ga0209396_1005936_pt1 | contig 11372 bp, 10 predicted proteins | sample GOMGulsemesocosm_6_FD_184638 | JGI IMG/M metagenome (GOLD analysis project Ga0209396, IMG submission 184638) | Methane-oxidizing microbial communities from mesocosms in the Gulf of Mexico - GOM8C Gulf of Mexico (SPAdes) (version 2) | ecosystem: Environmental > Aquatic > Marine > Cold seeps... | reverse complement strand
GCCCATGTAGCACCGCCCGCATACAAGGGCATGCTAAGTTGAAGCCCCACATAAGTCGTATCAACTTCCGCCCCTCCAAAGCTCTTCTCATCTTCACTAACTGAATATGAACCCACTAAATTAACAGAGGGTAAATGTTCCGCCTTCTTTGCTTGATGGTTACGCTCAGCACTTAACCCAGACTTCTGCGCAATTAATACGTCCAGATTTTGCGCAAGCGCCTTTTGCTCCCAGTGATTCCGATCACTTGGCACAGGCCCAACTAAAGGAATACTCTCTTTTAGTGGGTTAATACGGTCATAGCGCTCGCCCGTTAACAGTGCCAATGATTCATAAGCAATGTCTAACTGACTATCAGCTTCAATTAGATCAACGGTGGCACCATCGTAAATGGCCTGGGCTTCATGCACATCGGTGATAGCAATTAGACCCACCTTAAAACGTTGCTGGGTTTGCTCTAGCTGGCGCTTAACCGCTGCTTCTTGCGCTTTGGCTGATGCCAAGCTTGCATTGGCACGTAACACGTCAAAGTAGGCTTCAGATACACGTACCACCAAACCTTGCTCAGCCTTACGTAATTCAATTTCAGCACTGTCCGTTGTAGAACTGGCAGCGGCATAGCTATACCAGGTAGCTGGAGATAATATTGGCTGACTAAGGTTTACCCCATAAGAAGTCTTATCAAAACTGCCATCGGTCGTTGGGGTTCCTTCCAATTCGGTTACACTCTTTTCTGCAGTAAGAGTGATCGTGGGCAAGATTGCTTGCCCAGCCAATCCTTGGGTCTGTGCGTTAGCATTGGCACTAGCCAGCTCGGCCGCCAATTGAGGGTCGTTTGAAACCGCTTGTTCGAATACACTTTTAAGATCTACCGCTTGAGATGACGCTGCAGCGGCCAGTGTAATAAAGGCAAAAGCCAGTTTTTTCATGGTGGAGTCCTACATGAAATAAAGATGAACGGATTCTAAACACTATTGACGCAGCATGGAAGCATACATTAGAAACACCTAATACAACTCATTGTTGCACATATGTTATCAATCAATGATTACACACCACCGGAAGCTTACATTTTAGCCCTATGATGAAACCCAGTTACCAACAAATGGATGTGGAAATCCTTCAGCAAGAGGCCTGTTACAAAGGCTTCTTCACCATGAAAAAGCTCACCATAAAACACAAGTTATTTAACGGCGGCTGGGGACAACCCATTCACAGGGAGCTGTTTGAACGAGGTGAGGCAGCTGCCGTATTGCTATACGACCCCAAATTGGACGTGGTGGTGCTCACCGAACAATTTCGAGTGGGGGCCCTGAATGAGCCCAGCCCATGGATCTTCGAGTTGGTGGCCGGCATGATCGAGCCAGGAGAAACCCCTGAAAGTGTAGCCATTCGTGAAACCCAGGAGGAAAGTGGCGCACACATCACCCAGCTCACCCCCATTTGCCAATATCTAGTAAGCCCAGGGGGCACCAATGAGAAACTGCATGTCTTTATGGCCCTGCTGGACAGCGAAAATGTGGGGGGTATTCATGGCCTGGAGCATGAAGGGGAAGACATAAAAGTGCATAAAATCAGCCGCCAGCAAGCCTATCAGGGGGTGGTAGATGGCCACATCAATAACGCCGCCACGGTGATCGCCTTGCAATGGCTACAACTGAACATAGACGCCATATTGAAAAACTAGAATATGCAGGCCAGCCCGCATATTCGCGCTACAATGAAACCTGTACTCAAATTGAATCTAAACCCAGCTAAACATTGAGAAACCATGCGAAACCCGCGCAAACCCTATGTTCCCGACCTAAAAGAGTTATCGGGAATTTGTGAAAGTAACTATCTGCATTTGTTAAAACTTATGCCGAGCATGGGGGCGGGTGAGAGTCGTGAATTTAATATTACAGGTGGCGTAAATCATGCCACCAGCATTCGCCTGTCGGTGGTGGAGCAATTTAAATACACCCAGGGCATAGTGGTGGAGCAAGTTTCTGATCTGCACGACTACCTCACACCACCACGCATGGAAGTACGCCTGTACCATGACTTGCGTACCGCCGAGGTCATTAGCTTCGATAATAACCACCGATTTAACGGGGTATACCACTACCCTAACCCGCAGATGCGCTTGCCGGATGAAAAACATCAAATTAATCACTTCTTAGCCGACTGGTTAACCCACTGTTTTTTGCATGGGGAGGCCGATATTGAACTTAATTTCCACCCTCACGGCATAAAATGTGACTCCAGCACTAGAAGTGACTAAGCTTGTAACTATATAGTTGCTAGTTAATTGGCGATCACTTCGCCCAGGGAAGGGTTTGGACGAAAACTGTAATGCAGAAGTTTATACAAATAACCGATTGCCACTTGTTTGCAGAGCCAGAAGGTAAGCTTTTGGGCATGGACACACAGTCCAGCCTGGACGCCGTTTTGCAGCAAATGCACCAACAAGTGCCGGACTTTGATTTCTTCCTGTGTTCTGGCGATTTAAGCCAGGACGGCAGTATTGCCTCCTATGAACGGCTAAAAAAACAAATCGACCTGGACGGCAAACCACAATACTGGATTCCCGGTAATCACGACCACAGAGGTAATATGCTCAAGGTGGTGAGTGAAAACAAAGAAATGGTCTCGGTGATTAAAAAAGGCAACTGGCAAATCATCATGCTGGACAGCCAGGTACCGGGCAGTGTCTTTGGCAATTTGGCTCAATCCCAGTTAGACATAGTGCAGAACGCCCTAACTGCCGACTCCACCAGCCATACCATGTTAGTAATGCATCACCAGCCTATTCCCATGGGTTGCGAGTGGCTGGACAATCAGCAAATTAAAAACAGTGACGCCCTGCTAAATATTGTGCAACAACACAAAAATGTGAAGGTCGTATTATGGGGCCATGTGCACCAGGATACCGATCGTGAGATTAACGGCGTGCGTTTCATCTCAACCCCATCTACCTGCGTGCAATTTACCCCTAAGTCCGATGATTTTGGGGTAGACGAAAAAGGCCCAGGTTACCGCTGGATGGAATTACACGATGACGGCACCATTAAAACCGCCGTGAGCCGGGTTGAGGATATTGAGTTTGAGATTGATTACAGTGTGAAAGGCTACTAAGCCCCTAATCGGCTAGCTGCCGGGCTATTAATTCAAATACCTTCTGCTTGGCCCCACGATTTGCATCCACCACCTGTTTAGCCTGACTCCCTTTCTCCATTCTTAATACATCGTCTTGCAGCCATTGTGTCAATGAAGCCGCTAACTGCTCTGCTGCCACGGTTTGTAATCCACCTGCCTGCTCCAGCTGCTGACAAATCAGTAAAAAATTAAACTGGCTAGGCCCCATCAAAATAGGCACAGATAACGCGGCTGGCTCCAACGGGTTATGCCCGCCATTTTCAACATAACTGCCGCCCATAATGCACACATCACTGGCCGCCAGGAACTGCATAAGCTCTCCCATGGTATCCACCAACAACACTTGGGTTTGGCTATTTAATTGCGATGCCTGAGAGCGACGGGCTAGCTGCAACCCTTGAGCTTCAATGAGCTGCGCCACGTTATCAAATCGTTCAGGGTGCCTGGGTACCACCACGAGCAAGGCCGATGGGTCTGTGGATAACAGAGCTTGGAAGGCTGTGAGGGCAATTTCATCTTCCCCCTGATGAGTACTGGCCACTATGGCCACTTTGCGCTGCGCCCCCCACTGCTCACGCCAAGCTTGCCCTTGAGCGATTAATTCATCCTTGATGGTTAAATCGAACTTGATGCTGCCGGTAACCTCCATGTTGGAGGCTTTTAATCCCAAATCCAGAAAGCGCTGACCGTCGGTGGCATTTTGCACCGCCAGACAATCGATATTAGCCAGCATTTGCGCGCTAAGTTTCGCCAGCTTGCCATACCCCTTGGCCGATTTTTCAGACAGACGTGCATTGGCCACCAGCACCCGAGTGCCGTATTTGTTACAGCTATGAATCAAATTTGGCCACAGCTCCGTCTCTAAAATGATCAGCAACTGAGGTTTCACCCGACGTAAAAATGCACTTAAAAACCAGGGTAAATCATAAGGTAAATACACATGAGTGAGGCGTTTACCCAGCTCATTGGCAAAGCGCTTTTTTACCTGGTCGCTGCCGGTGGGCGTGGTGGTAGTGATCACTATGGGCCGGTTGGGATAGGCGGCCATTACCTGTTCGATGAGAGGAATGGCAGCGATAAACTCCCCCACCGAGACTGTATGAAACCAGATGGCGTCTTTTTTCTGCAGCTCAGTGCCAACAGCTTTTGACTTTTTCACCTTAAAAATCCCGAAGCGCTCTAGCCAACGCTCCCCGTAGGCAGGGGCCTTACGAGCACGGATCATTAAGCGAACCAGAATCACAGGTAATAGAAGGCAAAACACAAGACTGTAAATAAAACGGGCCATGACACTGCACATTCAGTTAAAAACAGGGATTCTAGCACCCATTGTTACGCAATGCTTAGCGGGATAATTTGCCTGTGCTACCATGCCTGCCAATTTATAATATTCCTTTTAGTGAATCCAAAAAACGGTGGTGTTTCATGTCGTTATCCATTCCAAATTTTGCCGATGCCCGCGTCCTAGTAGTGGGAGACGTGATGCTGGATCGATACTGGAGTGGTTCCACCTCACGCATCAGCCCGGAAGCACCTGTGCCGGTCGTAAAGGTGAGCGACATCGAAAACCGCGCCGGTGGCGCTGGCAACGTGGCCCTTAACATTGCTAGCCTTACCTCTAAAGCCAGCCTGTTAGGACTGGTGGGTCAGGACAACAATGCCCGCGCTCTGGAAGAAACCCTGGTTCACAAAAATATTAAAACCCGCTTCACCGCCCTTTCCAGTCACCCGACCATCACTAAGCTGCGTGTATTAAGCCGTCATCAACAGCTCATTCGCTTGGATTTTGAAGAAGATTTCCACGAAGTGGATAACAGCGACATGCTGGCAAAGTACAAAGATGCACTGGAAGAATGTGACGTGGTGGTATTGAGCGACTATGGCAAGGGGGCCTTAAGTGACATTCGCCCCTTTATTGAACTGGGCCGCGCCGCCGGTAAAGATGTATTGATTGACCCTAAGGGCCATGACTTCGAGCGCTATCGTGGTGCTACCCTGATCACTCCCAATTTAAGTGAATTTGAAGCCGTGATGGGCGTCTGTAAAGACGAGGCCGACCTGGTAGAAAAAGGCTTTGAGCTTTTAGAGAAAGTTGACCTTACGGCGTTGTTGGTGACCCGTAGTGAAAAAGGCATGACCCTGTTCCAAAAAGACCAACAGCCAATCCACCTAGCCGCCACCGCCCGCGAGGTGTACGACGTGACTGGCGCCGGCGATACCGTTATTAGTGTATTGGCCGCCGCCAAGGCTGCCGGATCCAACCTAAGCAACGCCACCGCCCTTGCCAACACCGCCGCCGCGTTAGTGGTGGCCAAGCTAGGCACGGCGACGGTATCTCTTGCCGAGTTACGCCGCGAAGCCCGCGCCGATCAAGCGGCCCACACCGGTATCATGGACGAAGACGCTCTGGCTTTGATGATCAAAGAATCTCAAGCTAATGGTGAAACCATCGTCATGACCAACGGCTGTTTCGATTTACTTCACCCGGGTCACGTGAGCTATTTAAAAAATGCCAAGCAACTGGGCGACCGTTTAATTGTGGCAGTAAACAGCGACGAGAGTGTCAGCCGCCTAAAAGGCCCTGAGCGCCCTATTAACCCAGTATCCCATCGCATGGACGTATTGGCCGGATTGCAAAGTGTAGACTGGGTGGTGCCCTTCACTGAAGACACCCCTCAGCGTTTAATTGCCAAGCTACTGCCCAATATTTTAGTAAAAGGCGGCGACTACGCCATCGAAGACATAGCGGGCGGCAAGGAAGTGATGGCCAACGGCGGCAGTGTTGAAGTATTAAACTTTGAAGATGGCTGCTCCACCAGCAACATTATTAACAGCATTAAGAAGCACCAATAAACATATTACATCGACATGTGCCGAGTTTATAAATAATGAGTAAAACCAAAAGTACAGCTAACATCGAAGATGTGAGCTTGTTAAAACTGGAATACCTGAAACCCAAATACTGGGGTGTATGGTTTTTTGTAAGCTTCTTATTTGTGTGCAGCTACCTGCCCTTTAAAGCACAGTGGCAGGTGAGCCGTGTTTTGGCATTTTTGGCATTTCATTTGGCCAAGAGTCGTCGCCACGTGGTGCAGGTGAACGTGGATTTGTGTTTCAGTGAAAAAAGCGACAAAGAAAAAGCCGCCTTGGTAAAAGATATCTTTCACGAAAACATGCAAGGTTACTTGGACAGCGGTACCGCCTGGTTTCGTGACATCAATGCCTTTAAAGATCGCATTGAGGTGAAAGGCAAAGACATTCTGGATCGCGAGATGGCCGACGGTACCGGTATTTTAATGGCCGGCGCACACTTTAGTATTTTGGACTTGGCCGGTGCCCTCACCAGCCTAGTGTGTGATTTGAACGTAACCTATCGCCCGCTGGACAACAAACTCATGAATGCGGTGATGATGCGAGGCCGCTATCGTTTTGTGAAAACTGCCTTTCACAAAAAGAATGTAAAAGGGTTTGTTAGCAGCATGCGCCGCGGTGAAGTTTTATGGTACGCGCCGGATCAGGATTACGGGCGTAAACACAGCACCTTTTCGCCGTTATTTGGTCGCACCGCTGCCACCATTACCGGCCTAACGTTTTTAGCCAAATCCGGTAAAGCCAAGGTCATTCCTTACAGCTATCACCGTAAAGGATTAAAACAAGAATACGTTTTAGAGTTTTATGAACCCTTGCCAGAGACCGGCAGTGAAGAGCAAGATGCCGCTAACTACAATACCTGGTTAGAGTCGGTAATACGTCGTTACCCGGCTCAGTATTTGTGGCTGCATAAGCGCTTTAAGACTCAGGAGAACCCTGATGAGCCGAATCCTTATGTGAAGGCTAAGGTTTAACGGTTAAAAGTGAGCAGCAAATATCACTCATTAAAAATTTGTTCAGACACAAAAAAACCAGCTCTTAGCTGGTTTTTTTATTGGTACGAGGCTGCTTGCAGGCGACATAGGCAAACAAGTGCCTTGTATTTCACTTAAACGATCGCCTGCAAGCAGCCTCCTACACTAGTACTCAGCTTTATGAGCTGTATATAACGTCTGCGCCGCTAACCACACATCACCTACTTCGCCGTTACCCACTGGCTTGCCATCAATCTCAACAACCGGTGCAATTTCTTTGCTTGAGCTGGTTAACCACACTTCATCGGCAGAAAATACCTCATCCATAGTAACGGTGCGCTCTTCTACTTTAATGTCACCGTGTTTAGCTAGAATGTCCAACAGCATTAAACGAGTGATGCCTGGCAAAATCTGATTATCCAATGGCGGAGTAATGATCACACCGTCTTTAACGATGTAAGCGTTGCAGGCACTGCCTTCGGTCATTTCATTGTTGGCGTTGAACAAGATAGTCTCGTTGTAACCACGCTCAAACCCATGTTGAAAGTGCATTACGTTACCAAGCAAGGCGGTAGATTTAATATTACAACGCTGCCAGCGTAAATCTTCTGTGGTGGAAACCTTGTAGGCTTTTGCTTTGGTTTTATCAGGCACGTTGGCGGCTGGGATTTCAAATGCATAAGCAAACACAGTGGCCGGTACGTTTTCAGGATAGGCGTGGAAACGCTTGCTGTCGGTACCACGGGATACGTGCAGGTAAATACCCAGGTTGTCCCCTTCATTTTTGGCAATCAGCTCTTCACACACTGAACGCCATTTGGCCACGTCCCACTTGAAGTTAATACCAATTAACTCCAGTCCCTGATTCATACGATCGATGTGTGGGGCAAAACCCACTAGCTCACCAAAGTAGGCCGGGATCACTTCATAGATACCGTCACCAAAAAGAAAGCCACGGTCCATGGGGGAAATTTTAGCATCTTCCATGGGCATGAAAGCGTCGTTTAAAAATACAGTTGTCATATTTTTCTCTCTTTTGTCTTAATTTATTTAAATTTAAATGAGTTTAGCTATCTAACACTCAACCGCCACTGGCGGTTGCTCAATGACTTCTCGGGCGGTGGCGGCCAACAGCTTTGGCAGTAGGCGTTCATCATCCACACGCCATCCACAGCAAAAATCAATATTAGGCACCGTCACTTCCTGGGCGGTATTTAAAATGGTGAGCTTGTTTTGGGCCAACAGAGGTGCAGCCAAGGGCTCGGGCAATAATGAAATTCCCAAACCCTGTTCGGTTAAATTCATCAAATGGCTCACCGAACTGCAGGTATGCAACATGGGTCGATCTTCGGCCATGATTGAAAACAAGTTATCCAGGTAATGCCAAGGTTGAGTATTACGAGGAAAACTCAATACCGAGCAACGGGACAACTGCCACAAATTAAGCGGCTCGTTAGCCAGATTTTTTTCTTCAACATATTCGTTTGAAGCCATCCATACTTGTCGATAACTGCACAGATGTTCACTTAATAAAATGTCGCTTTCCGGATGCACCACCATGAGCACCATATCCAGTTCGTGGCGGCCAATTTGCTGCAATAAACTGTCACTGATGTCGATGACCACCTCAAATTCCACATGGGGGAATTCGCTGCGCCATTTTTTTAATAGCGGGCCCACCCACAGTTGGGCCAACGTGTCGGCGATGCCAATGCGCACACTGCCTGCCTCGTTTAAATCCTGTTTAAGCTGAGCCTTCATTTCCACATTAATGCCCACCAGGCGTTGTGCATAAGGCAACAACTGACGACCGCGACTGGTGAGCGTAGTGCCCCCCTGATCACGACGAAACAACGACACACCCAGGTCTGTCTCCAGAGCGGCCACCCGCGAAGAGATGGTAGGCTGAGTGGCTTTCAACGCCTTGGCGGCCGCATGAAAACTCTCAAGTTCAGCTACTTTAACAAACGTCTCTAGGTTACGAATACGCATTAAGGAGTCTCGATCGCCAACTTATTGTGCTCAATAGTTGTTCGTAAACGCTGAATCAAATCGATGCCTTCCTGTGCAGGTAGACCATCTTCGGTAAGCGTGTTTTCACGACTCACACCGTCCACGCTGCCACGCTCTGACAAGAATTCCAGCACCGCCATGGAGTCCAACTTGCCCAACAGATCTTTACCGGTTAACCAATCCAGCATGGCAATTAAACCCAGGGCTGCCCAGTTGGATACATCGGCGATCACCAACTCGGTACACTCAGTGGCGGAGGCTTGAATGTCTAAATCTTTTAGCGCTTCTTGAATATTGCCCATGCCAATCTCGTTGCCGCCATCCCCTATGGCAATGGTGGGGCAATGGGCATGCTGTAAAAATGTATCGAAACAGGCGGCACGTTCGCTGATGTTTTCGCCACGCATATTGTAATAGTGACCGTCGCTGGCCATGCCTGGGCGCTCGATAGAAACTATTAACTCAGGCTTTAATTCTTGCAAGGCCGTTAACGCTTCGTGGTCACGCTCTTCATGAGGACCCACCTTAAGCGGATGCACTCGGTAGTCTTTTTCCAGTTCGCCACTTAACGGCATGCCACATACAATGACAGGTTCGGCGCCCAACGCTTCAAAGGCTTTATACAAGGCAATGGCGCCCACTGGGCCGTCGGTTTCAAAGGTATCCACCACAGGAAAGCCGGTGCCAATTAATACTCGGCCACGAATAGGCAGCATGAGTTGCACTGCGCGCAAAACATAACCTGGCGTTAACGCACCTTGTACGGTTTTCATGCCACGCAGGTTGCGTTCTACCAGGATGTTTTCGATGTCGATGCTAAGTTGCTGAGCCGTTGTTTTAGATTTCATGATGTATCCTCTCTAAGCCACTGGCTCAGCTTTGCTGTTTTCAAATTTGTGTTGGGCCAGAGCCAATAAGTTATGGGCATCGTCTATGGTGATGGCCTCAAATTTCACACTGCCGCCCTGGGTAAGTTGTGCAAGGTTAGCCAAATCCAAACTCAACACAGACCCCATTTTTGGGTAACCGCCTATGGTCTGGCGGTCGTTCATTAAAATAATGGGCTGGCCATCTTTAGGAACCTGGATGGCGCCCAAACAAATGCCTTCGGATAAAATACCGTCTATATCGCAACTCACTTGAGGCCCGGTTAAGCGATAACCCATGCGGTCGCACAATTCACTGACCTTAAATTCATTTTGGAAAAACATGGCTTTTTCATGATCGGAAAAGTGCGCCTGCTGATAACCGGGAATGACGCGCAACGTAACGCTGTCGCAATACTCGGGGCGCAATGTTGGTGGTAGTGATTGGTGGACATCCGCCTGGCAAATCAGCGCATGGCAATCCAATTTGTCACCCTTGGCTAAACCTTTACCGGTTAAGCCACCTACCCCTTCACGGGCCACGGTACTGTTACTGCTAAATTGTTTTTCTATCTTAAAACCACCGGCCACGGCTAAATAAACACGACACCCCTGAGTGGCATAACCTAATTCCAGTTCGTCACCCATGGTTAAATCTAAACTTTGCCATTGCGGCTGGTGCGTGCCGTTTATTTTTACGTCTACCTGGGCACCCGTTACCGAAATACGTGTGGTGCCGTGGCTTTTAATTTTTAAGCCGCCTACGGTGGTCTCGATGGCCGTGGCATTTTGGTCGTTATTTAGTAAACGGTTGGCCCACTTAAATGCGGTGGGGTCCATGGGACCACCCGAAGTTAAGCCAATGGCGTGCTGACCAAATCGACCGGCATCTTGAATAAGGGACAAGATACCTGGAGACAAAATTTCAATTTGCATTACCCTGCTCCATTTATTAGCTGGCCACCTAAAGATAAAAACTCTTCACGCTCAATGGATTTAAACTGCACCTTGTCGCCCACCTGCACTGGCATAGTGGGTTTTGCATTAGGATTAAACATATCCACTGGACACAAACCTATTAAGTTCCAGCCACCAGGGCTCACCGCCGGGTAAACGGCGGTTTGACGATCGGCGATGGCCACCGCCCCCTTGGGGACTTTTTTACGTGGCGTTGCCAGGCGCGGTGCCGCGATGCGCGCATCCACTTCACCCAAGTACGCAAAACCCGGCGCAAAACCAATGGCGTATACGCGATATTGCATAGCGGTGTGAATGTCGATGACCTGCTGGCAAGATAGCCCAGCGTTTTCTGCTAAATTTTCTAAATCAGGGGCCGCCTCTAAACCGTAGTAGGCTGGCAAGGTAATGACAGACCCTTGTTCACCTGATTTTTCTTGTGAGGGTTTTTGACATGCTTCACGAATTAACTGGCGCACTTTTAAGTGGTCGGTTAACAGCGGATTAAAGATCACCATTAAGGATGCGTAACTGGGCACCATGTCAATTAACG
>Ga0209396_1005935_pt1 | contig 11373 bp, 8 predicted proteins | sample GOMGulsemesocosm_6_FD_184638 | JGI IMG/M metagenome (GOLD analysis project Ga0209396, IMG submission 184638) | Methane-oxidizing microbial communities from mesocosms in the Gulf of Mexico - GOM8C Gulf of Mexico (SPAdes) (version 2) | ecosystem: Environmental > Aquatic > Marine > Cold seeps... | reverse complement strand
AGATATGAATTACTTGCAGTTTGATTAATTTCTAGTGTTGAATCTGAAGCATCTTGCCAATAATCTAAGCTGTTATTATCACCAAATTGTGTGATTGTCAGGCTGTTATTGCTACCGATAGTTGCTCCTGAAATATTATTAAAAGCACCATCTTGATTTGCTGAGATCATATTTGAATCAGCGCCATCAGATGCAGAAATATCTAGGTTATTATTATTACCGCCTTGCATTACATTTATTGAATTTCGGTATCCTGTAAACGTATTGATATTGACATTACTTTCATGACTAAATTGATCTACATGTGAGCTATTCTGCTCACCAAAATCATGATTAATATTTACATTACTCATCATTCCTGATTGAAAAACCATAGTAAAACCATTTAATTCATTTTGAAAAATATTTGTACTATTACTTTCACCTGTTTGATTAACTTCAGCATGTGACTGAAATGAATTTACATCTTGATTCACATTTACATGATTATTAAAGTTATCCTGATTAATCCAAGCATTATTCATAGTGCCTGATTGCATAATATAAGCTTGGTTTTCTCCTAATTGATTGACTTGGGCACTGTTATCAATCCCAGGTTGGTCAATTGTAACGTCTTGAGCTGATACACTAGCTGTATATCCTAAAGTAGCAGTTAACAAAGTTGCTAGAATAGTTTTACGGTTCATACTATTTCCTTATCTTGACTGTTTTATGAAATGTGCATTTTCAAATGCAATGGGTTTACCTTTTTCCAAATTCAAAAATAAAACTTTAATTCCAATTACCTGAATTCATTTTATTGAATGTTAGTTTCGTATTATTGCTGTCATATGACTTCCAATTTGAGTAATACGATTAATTTGATTGTTTCCTTGAATGCTTATAATGACTTGGTTGTAATTTCCAAATTGTTCAACTGTTGTGAGGGAGCCGTTACTTTCTTGATGTATGTTTATATTATTTCCTTCACCAATCTGTTTTGTGTAGATATTATTTTTATGTCCAACGATATTAATGTCTGTAATGTTATTATTTCCGATTTGATTAATATCTAAGGTGTTTTTAAAAGAGTAATGACTTAATTGTGTTTGATTGATAGAGACATCTTGTTGACTGTCTATCTCAGTGTTTGATGAAGAGAGTTCAGAATGAGAAATCTGGTTAAAATATTCAGAAAATGATGTTTGGCTAATTAACAAGTCTAATTCGTTATGTAGTAAATCTTTGGAATAGGATAAGGGTGTTAAAAATAGAAAAAATAAAAATGTGACAGATTTAACGCTATATCTGTCATTAAAGCCTCCTAAATGCATTTGTATATACATCATTTTAAATCCTTTAATGCGTTATAAATAAGCTCCATTTGATGATTTTTTGATTGTAGTACCTAATTTAGATAAATCAAAAAAATAATGATAATTTATTAGTTTATATATACAAAATAACAGTCGGTATTAAAAGGGGGAGGTATTACTTAGTGGAAAAGAGAGCTGAGTATTAGCTCTCTTATTTTTGAAAATAATTAATTAAGCGCTCTCTTCAGATGAAGCGCTTTTTATTTTACTTTTTAGAGACTTAGGAACAGAACAGCCAAATAACTTAGCACCGGCAGTTGTTAATTGAAAACAGCTTTTATTATTACAAAATATAAGGTCTTGGTTTTGTAAAATACTTAAAACATCACTTCTCTCATCTCCTTCACCTGGTAGTGCCGATGCGCCTAAAAACGATGGAAAGCTATCGGCTAGTTTATTAAGTATAGGTAGTGCAAGTTCTTCAAAGTTATTAAGATTAATGCTCATTCGAAATATTCCTTTTCGTATTTTTTTAGACAGTAACAAGCCATAGATAAAAACACAAACATCTATGGTTAAAAATAACCATGACTTTAAATTATCAATAGGAAATAATTGCAATTTAATTCATTTTTATGTCAACCAAAGCGAGTTTAATACGTTCATCTGTAAGATGTAGTGATACTTTTTGAGGTTAAGTATGAAAAATAGCAGTAAAAATATAATGAAATTTCAAATGTGTAATATCGTATTAATTGGTGCTTTGAGTGTTTTTAGCGCTGTTGCTAAGGAAAAGCCAAAACCTGGAGAAGGGGATGATAATAGACCAGAAAGACCAAATAGACCTGAATTAAATGAGCTAGACAATACTCAGCAAAGACTACAAGAATTATTAACCCTGCTTGAAATCACATCAATAGATGAGACTGAGTTAAACTTACCTAGAATCGATGATCCAATAGCGCAGCTTGGTAAAAAACTATTTTTTGCGAAAAACCTAGGTGGTGAGCAAAGTGTTGCATGTGTTAGTTGTCATCACCCTGTATTAGGTGGCGGTGATGATATTTCATTATCAGTTGGAGTTTCTCCAGTAAATGAAATAAACCAAGCGAGCCATGGTTTGCTTGGTCATGGCAGATTTAATGGATTAAACAATGATAATTTGCCCAGTATACCAAGAAATGCGCCCACAATATTTAACTTGGGCCTTAATAATAGAGCAATGTTCTGGGATGGCCGGGTAGAGATGAGGCGAAATAATAGAATTGTTACACCTGATTCTATTATTGGAGAAAATGGTCGTCCTCGTGCTGATCGTAATCTTCCTGAAAATTCAACTTTAGCAGCTGCACAAGCAAGGTTTCCGCTTAATTCACCGGAAGAAATGCGTGGTGAATTTTTAAGTGATAAAACTGATGATGAGCTCAGAGCTGCATTGGTTAATAGATTTACAAATATGGATGAAGCTTTCCCCAGTGTTTGGCCTAATGAGTTTAATAAAGCCTTTGGTGATGATGAAGTCAATATTGATAGGATTTCTCATGCTATTGGTGAATATGAAAGATCGATGCTTTTTGTTAATAGCCCCTGGCAACAATATTTACTTGGCAATGAAAGCGCATTAACGGATGAACAAAAAGCAGGGGCATTATTATTTTTTAGTCCAACTCAAGAAGGAGGTGCAGGATGCTCTGGTTGCCATCAAGGACCTGAATTTTCAGGGTTTAGATACCAGATGGCTGCATATCCACAATTTGGACCAGGTAAAGGTAATGAAAGTGCGACGTCAACTAGCCAAGATTTTGGTAGAGAAAACACCTCAAAAAGGGTTGAAGAACGTTTTCATTTTAGGACATCTAGTTTGTTAAATGTAGAAGTAACAGCACCTTATGGTCATACCGGTGCTTATCAAACATTAGAAGAGGTTGTAAGGCACTATAACAATCCTCGAGAATCAATCGATTTACTCTTTGGTATGCAAGATACCAATGAGTCAATTAATGAGAGTGCACCTTTTTGTCAGTTATCACAAATATCAGATTTAATGGTTAAAAACTCAAAAACATGTGCTCAGTTATATCCAAATGCGTATGCTAATTCAGTAGAAGTAACTAATTATCTTGAATTGGCCAGAGATGAAGTTGTTGAAACAAGATTTGCGCTAAGAGGGCGAAGAAACTTAAATGACGATCAAATAACAAGAGTGGTGAGCTTTTTGAAATCATTGACAGATCCTTGTGTAAAAGATCGAAATTGTTTATCTCCTTGGATATTGGAAGCGAATGAAGAGCAAAACTTTCCTGATCAACTTCCGTTAGTGGCACATGATAAAAATGTTTCTAGCTTATAGATTCTAATTTTAACTCAGGTTAAAGCACTTGTTCGATAAATAGTGTTTTAACTTTTTCACTGTGGCTTCAAAAAAGCTCCCCTGTAGAACAAAGTTTATTTAACCTCTCAATGTTTGTACCTAAAAACTTTAATTATGTGTTGTTTTTAATCATATGATTTATATATACTATGACGTAACAAAGGAATGAATCTCATATTTTTCGCGAATACTTATTTGACCGACACACATATTTTTGTGTTGATAACATACAAGTAATACTAAGAATTGAGGTAAATAAATTATAGGAAACCATATGTTAGTTAATACCCCAAAACTGCTTATTTCAGCATTAATTGCAGTAAACCTTCTTGCCTGTCAAAGCACTTCAACTAAAGTAACTTCAAATCAAAATACAGCCAATATAAATGAAGTGGCACAGCAAAGTTATAATGGTCCAAAAGCACGTATTGCAGTAGCTAGGTTTACTGATAAATCTAACGATGCAAATTGGTGGCGTAAAGAGATTGGTGAAGGTATGGCCGATCAATTAACAACAGCATTAGTTGGCACTAATCGATTTATTGTTTTGGAACGTCAAGCACTTGATGCTGTTTTATCTGAGCAAGACTTAGCCGTATCTGGTCGCGTTAGTGCTGATTCAGGTGCAGCATATGGCCAAATTGAAGGTGCAGAAATGGTTGTTGTAGCTTCAGTTACTGAATTTGATGATGATAACTCAGGTACGAGCGTTGGTGGTTCAGGCTTTATGGGTGATGTTTTTAGCTCAGTTTCAGCTGGATTTTCAAGCTCTCATATGGCGATAGATTTACGTTTGATCGATACTCGTACATCACGTATTTTGGCTGCAACAAGCATTGAGGGTGGCAGTAAAGATTTTGACTTTACAAGTGCAGCTACAAATTTTGGTGGTGCTTTAGTTGGCGGTAATATCAGTGGTTGGTCAAATACGCCAAAAGAAAAAGCATTACGTGAAGTGATAATTAAAGCGGTGTCGTATCTAGAGTCAAAAGTGCCTAAAACGTATTATCGCTATAATACCGATAATACTTTAGCGCAAGGTCATAAAGCACCTAAGACTATAAAACAAAAAGTGATTACGACTAACAAAACTACAGCAAAACCTAAAACTGTTGCTTTAGCAGTCGATATACCAAGTCATCGTATGACACATTATGAAAAAATGGATGTAGCAATGTCACGTATGAACTTAATTTGTTTAGGGTATTTAAAAAATACACCTGATTATGAAGAGTTTGAAGTTGATGACGTTAAATATGATCATAATACTGTAGTGGCACTTAGTGAATACCAACAAGAGAATCAGCTAAAAGTAACTGGTCTAGTAGATGCTGAAACAAAAAAAGCACTAGGAGATTCAGAATGTATTGCTAAAACCAATCGTTCAGCTTTTGAAAGTCTTGGAAGTTTGTTCAAAGTTAATTAAGTCTATATCGATTTCTAGGTTCCGTGTGCTATTAACGGAGTCTAGAATCTACAGTTTATTTATGTTCACTTTCTTCATGAGATAAATATTAAGTACCCACTTTAGCTAATATATAACTACTGATAATATTTATTATAAAGTTGAGTAATAGTGCCATCAGTTTTTAATTCTTTTATTGCTTGTTGAAACTGAAATGCTTTTGAGTGTGATGCTGGTATTTGAGCCATCCCTGTTTTCTGACTATCTTTTGCAATATAGTATTTTGAATATAATGAAAATCCTAAGTACATGGGCTTTGCTATCGAGCAGCATTTGTGACGTTTAATTAGTGGGTTAGGGTGGTGTTTTAAGTGATACTCAATACTTGCTTTTGGATAAATATAAAAGTCGGCTTTGCCTTTTATAATATAACTAATAGCTTGTTTTATTGTTAGGTTTTCAACTTCACGTAACCTTGCTCCTGCATTTTCACCTCCATAGTTAGGACCGCCTTGGGCTACCAGTAATACTTTGGATTTCATACTATTGATATTTGTTATTAAAGGTTTTGATATGTGGGAAATAGTTACGACATCGTTATCTAAACCATTTTTAATAAAAGCAGTGTATTTACTTCGCGCTTCAGTAAAGGTGAATCCAGGATAAAAATCTAACTTACCAACCTGCAACTTTTTTAATAAACGTTTTTTAGGTTCTCTTATGATAGCAAGTTTACAATTTACTTTATTAGCAGCTAAGGTAAATAAATCTTTGTATAGGCCATCGTTATTAGGTGCTGATTTAATTAAGGGCAAGCGTTCGCTTAAACGATAGCCCATAGTTAACGTGCAGGCGTCAGTATAAAAACAATATAGGAGCAAAATAAATATCAGTAATTTCATGCCAAACTTTATTTAAAAAGCTATCAGTTTATTATAGCGACAAATGCATTAATAACCTTATTTGTTAGCATTAAATCTCGGCAGAAGTGATGTTTGGTTATGCTTGGTGCCGTTTAGTAACTTGCCGATAAAACTAAATCTTACTAATAGATGATAGCTAGTAAAACAAATTGTTAGAGTGACTATTAATGCGATTATAAACTTTAAAAATATCGATATATTAAGACTTAACAATGGCATTTGAATATAAAGTAAAACAGGTACGTGAATTAAATATACCCAATACGAGGCATCAGAAATATAACGGGTAACTTTATTCGCATGTTCTAGGTATCGACTGGCAAATATCAAGGCTAATAAAGACCAGTAAACCACAGCAATACTTTGTACCAATACTAAAATAAAATGTTGAGTGCCGCCAACTTCAATTGAACCTGATTTTGTGAACTTAATTACTTGTTCAATTGTCAGTGCTGGTGGCATTAGGTACCAAAAAATTGCAAAGCTGATAATACCTGTAATTAATAAATAATTTGTAAAAGGTGCAAGCTGTTTTATAACCGATTTTTTAATAAATAGTCCAGCACCTACTAAAAATAGTATGCCATAAAATCCATAGGACCAAAGTTGAGGTGTAAATTTGTCTGGTGCAGGGAATGGTGCAAACTGACTATATAAAGCGGGCGCAATTAAGAAAGGTAGAACAAATAGTAAAACCCATTTGTTTGTTAAAATTGTTAATAAAGTCAGCATAAATCTTCTAAAAATCATTAATAAAGACAACACAATACTGAAACCAAATAAATTCCATAAAAACCACAAATGCATGGTACTTGGCGGTAAATTCTTAACTTGTTCAAATAAGCTGAACACAGGTGGTAAGGTCTCAGGAAATTGTGCGCCCCATTTTAATGCATGTACAAATAAACCAGCCAGAAGAGGAAAAAGGATGAGGAAAGGAAGTAATACTCTTTTTATTCTATGTGTAAAAAAGGATTTAATGCCTTTATTCTCTATTAATAAACATGCAAAAAAACCAGCAATAATAAAAAAAACAGGCATTCTGAAAAGATGTAGCCAATGGACTGTAATATCAAAAATGGGGTGGGTTTTCAGATCAGCCGTAAACCAAATGTTAGCCATAAAAGGGCTATATGCTAAAGCTGCATGATAAAATATACCAAGTAAGAGCGCGATAGCTCTTAGGTTATCCATATAGTGAAAACGTTCACGTGTTTTCATGTTCAGTCCTGTTAATATTGTTATAAGTGAATTTATAATCAGATTAAAGGCTTGTTGATCTGTAAAATAGTGTCATAAGACATGCTTTGATCTATGACATATGTCACTGTTTTAATAACGCGATGTTTGTCATAATTACCTATTACTATTTCCAATCAATATAAAAGGTAGCTATCTCGTAAATGGAACATACAATAAGACATACAACAGATTGGACTTACTCGACCATAGCATCATGGTTAGGTGTCACAATTGCTTGCCTTTACTATACAAATTCTCAGATGTTACTTATTGCTCAAATACCTGTGCATTTAATGATATTAGCTGTGTTGTGGTTTGTGATCAAACGACCCAATGATCATGTGAATACAGTGTCAATTACATATTTTTTATTACTCGTATCGCTAATGCAATTATCATCTACAACTTTAGTTTTTATACATTTAATTATGTTTACCGCCATATTCAGTGCGCATTTCTCCCCAATAAAAATGACTTTTTCAGTTATAGCAATTTTAGCTGTTTACACAACAACGAATTTTGAACGTTGGCAAGGGGATATTCCTTGGATCACACTTATTGTTTGGGCTTTTTTTTGTATGATGAATTGGTTTGTAAGTAGAAAAATAATTCAAAGTTTAAATATCCATTATCAGTCACGACAAAACTATAAAGAACTCAAAGCAACGCAAAGCATGATGAATGCGATGAGTGCTGAACAAGAAAGATTAAATTTGTCTCGAGAATTGCACGATACATTGGGTCATAAACTGACGGCCTTAAGTATTAATCTTGATTTTGCAAAGCGAAAAGCAACTCCAGAATTAGAAGAAACGCTGTCTCTTTGCCATAGTTTAAGCCAAGAGCTATTAGAAGAAGTAAGAGATATTGTATCAAATCAAAGAGCAGAGGCTTCATTATTAAAAACGAGTTTAGAACAAGTATTTTCTGCAACTCCACAGTTAAAATGTCACTTAAACTTAGCCGATAATTTATCTTCGCTGAATCAAGATGATAGTTTGTGTGTAATACGTTTTTGCCAAGAGATGATAAGCAATACATTAAAACATACTCAAGCTACAGATATTTCATTCGATATTTACCTTCAACCTCAAGATGATGACGGCAAAAAAATCATCAAAAATACTATTATTACAACTGCTGTACATAATCAAAGTGAGAAAATCATACCAAAATCAGGAAATGGTTTAATGGGGTTGAAAGAACGTATGATATTAATTAATGGCGAATTTAAACAAGAAATAAGAGAAAATAGACTGATAAATAAAATATCTTTTCCTATTAAAAAAATCACACACAGAGCGGTCATATCATGATCAATTGTTTATTGGCGGAAGATCAAACATTAGTGCGTTTAGGTTTAAAAAACTTACTCGAATTAGATGATGAGATTCGAGTAACAAAAAGTGCAGAAAATGGTGCTGTGTGTTTAGAGTTACTTGAACTGCATGAATTTGATTTATTGTTGCTCGATATGCGTATGCCTGAAAAAACAGGCCTTGAAGTTTTACAAACAATGCAGCAACGTAAAGATTCAACTCCAGTATTGATCATCACCACATTTGAAGATTGTGATGTATTAGTCAAAGCAATGAACTTAGGTGCTCGTGGTTATATTTTAAAAAATGCCCAGTTAGAATGTTTAATTGATGCCATTAAAAAAGTTCACCAAGGTCATCAAGTATTACAACCCGCATTAACTCAGTATCTTTTATCGCAAACTCAAATAAAAACAGAAAAGCTCACAGCAAAAGAATATGAAGTTTTAAAGTGTTTATCTCTAGGTTTATCTAACAAAGCCATAGCCAATACATTAAATAACTCTGAAGGCACCATCAGAAATCATGTATCGAATATTTTATCAAAGTTAAATGTTACTGATAGAACGCAAGCAGTTGTTAAAGCGATAAATGAATGTTTGATTTAGGTAATAATAACTAACTTATTTTATAAAAAATTATTATAATAATTACTAAGTTAAATCATAAAAGCAATTTCAATTTGTATAATGTACATCAAAAGATTTTTTATTTTGTAATTTTAATGACTTTTTCTTTTTCCGGGAATCTTTATGGTAATAATATTCCTCAAATTGAACGACTTTTAATAGATAATCCTCAAAAAGCGCTTACGTTAACCAAAGCTGCTTTAAAGAAATTTCCCAAAGGTGAAATTCCAGTAGATAAAAGTTATTTTGAACTTAACATGATGCAAATAAAAGCACTGGTTAAGCTAGGTCACTTTGCTTTGGCAACCACTAAATCCCATAAACTATTACAGAAAACTAAAAATATCCAAAATAAATTATGGTTAGCGAGATGTTTAAAAATTTTGGGGCGCATACATCAGCAGCAAAATAATATAGTTCAAAGTATGGAATATTTTAATCAGGCTGAACCTATTTTTATTGGTCAAAAACAACAAGCTGAACTTATAGAGTTATATACTTTTAATAGCCGAAATTATCGTGCGCAGACTCAATATAAATCCGCTTTAGCTTTATTAGAAAAAGCATATAAAATTGCTGAACCACTAAAAAGTTATCAACTATTAGCAAATATATACAATTCCCAAGGTGTTATTTATGATTATTTAGGCAATTTTAAACAGGCCTTAGAGAAACATGAACAGTCATTTAACTTACAAAAATCGCTTGAAAATAAGCAAGGAATGGCAAGCTCTTTATATAATATTGGAGAAATATACCGAGATACCGATCATTTAGATTCTGCGCTTACATATTTTACGCAAGCATTAAAAATAGATATAAAACTAGGGGATCCTAGGCATATAGCAAATAGTCATAGTAAATTAGCGCAAGTTAATTTGTCTTTAAATAATCTTAAAACGGCATATGAACATGCTAACAAAGCAGTCAAAATAGCAAATAAAACAGGCGCGCCTAGTGAAGTGAGTTGGGCACAAACTAATTTAGCAAAAGTACTCATAGCCGAGAAAAAATTTGAAGAAGCAGAGAATATACTTCAAAGTGCATTAAAGTTTGCTGTTAATTCTGGGGCAATACGTACTGAACAAACAGTTCGTATCACTTTAGTTGAGTTAGCAATTGAAGAGTTTCGTTTAGATGATGCAATGGCATTAATTGATAGAGCACTAAAATTTGAAGATCTTGGTTTAACTTATAAAGCAAAACTTTACCTTTTACAGTCTCAAGCACAGGAGTTTATGGGTGAGTTTAAAGACGCTTTAAAAAGTTATCAGCAATACAATGAAATTAAAAATGAATCTGAATTAAATCATAATAAAGACTATATAAATCTTCTTAAGCAAAATATTGAGTTGGTTAGAAAAGATCAAATAATATTAGAATCACAAAATGAGCAACTACAAACCCAAGTACAATTAGAGCAGTATCAACTTAGATGGTTACTGATCATTATTGTATTTGTTTTGTGTGCGCTTGGTACTGTTTTTATATTCTGGAGGCAACTTCAAAATCAACAACTTACAAATTTAAGATCACAGCTTGCTGACCAAAAGTTAATACAAAAAAATCAAATGTTAGCTAATGTCAGTCACGATTTGCGTACTCCACTTACTATTTTAAAGTTAAGTATAGAGGCATTAGAGTTCAACTTAGAGCCCGATCCTAAAAATGCTTATACAAATGTTTATAGCAAAATAGATCAGCTTAATAACCTCATTGAAGATATATATCAATCAGCTCAGTTTGATAAACAAGAGCTAGTTTTGAATAAAGTTAATATTAATCTCGATCATCTTATATCTGTTGCTTGTACAGATTTTGTTGCATTAGCAGAAGCTAAAGGCATCACTATTAGTTTTAAAAACTTAATTAAAAGTAAAGTTACTAGTTATATTGATGCGGAAAGAACTAATCAAGTTATTGGTAATTTAATTAAAAACAGTATTAATTACACCGATCCGGGTGGAGAGATCATTGTTTCTGTCAGCCATGCAGATGAAAATATATTTATCAATGTTGATGATACCAGCCCTAGTTTAGAATCTGATGAGTTTGAAAAAATATTTGATCGTCATTATCGTGGTGGCAGTAGTATGGAAAAAGACAAATCAGGCTCAGGTCTAGGTTTAACGATTTGTCATCAAATTATTGAAGCTCATGGTGGTGAAATTTGCGCATCTAAAAGTCAG
>Ga0209396_1005934_pt1 | contig 11375 bp, 12 predicted proteins | sample GOMGulsemesocosm_6_FD_184638 | JGI IMG/M metagenome (GOLD analysis project Ga0209396, IMG submission 184638) | Methane-oxidizing microbial communities from mesocosms in the Gulf of Mexico - GOM8C Gulf of Mexico (SPAdes) (version 2) | ecosystem: Environmental > Aquatic > Marine > Cold seeps... | reverse complement strand
AGCCATTATAAAGTCCTAGAATTATGCAAACAGCAACAAACGCGTCTCGCTGGCTTAATGGAAAACCATACCCAAAATAGAGAAGGTATCATGGCGTATCAGGAACTAGAAATATGATTGCAATGAACAGGACTGCAGTCAGTCATACAGGCGCTCAACATCATACTTCTACGAATACTATCAAGCAGCAACCTCAGCAAGCGAAAGAGGCTGATAAACAAAGTGGTCATAGTATTGATGCTGAAGATCAAGATAGTATTGATTTTGTTAGCCCAGATCATCAGGACAATTTAGTTCCTCGAGACAAAAATAAAGACAGTGATTTTGCTCATTTTTTAGCACCTGAAGAGAATGTAACTGTAACTGCAACTACAACTGTAGAGTTGGCAGTGACGAGTGCCTCCGTTGCGTCTATGTCGCCACTTTCTACACAGTTTGAGAGTCGCTCTGTGTCGGCAATAAATACAGTAAATAATGCTGAACTTACCCATCAACAAGCATCGTCAATATCGCTGTTACAAGCAGTGAGGCATCAAACGCAATCTACAGATACGAGTGCGGCGGATGCCGTTAAAGTGAAGGGGATAGCTAACCCTGACATTAAGGCGATGCAAACATTATCGACTGCAGCATTGCTGGATAGGTTAACGAATGCACATCTAAGCGATAAAAAACCAGTGGATGTTGCAAGCCTGCGTATCGAGCAACAAGTTGCCGATATTAACGCCCCTGAGCGTTTAGTACAGCAAGCAAGTCAAGGAAGACATGAGTGGTCAGCTGTCAAAATGGATAGTCAGCAAAATGCATGGTCTAAACAATTATTTAATGTGTTGCAAGATCGTATTGAAATGCAAGTTCATCAGAATATCAAACAAGCAAATATACGTTTGGATCCACCTGATCTTGGCCGCTTAGATTTATCTGTTCGCATGGACGGAGACCGTTTAACTGTAATGGTTAATACCAGTAACAGTGCGATCAGAGATGCACTACAGGCATCATTACAGCAGCTTCGAAGTGAGCTTTCTAATCAGTTTGGTACTGGTGTCGATGTTAATGTCGGTGGCGGTTCTGGAGAAAAAGAATTTAAGGAAAGTGAAAATAATGTCGCATTATCTTTTTCTGAAGAGCAAACAGAAAATGCAATGCTTCCGCCAATCGAGTTGCATGGTTTATTTAATACTCTGGTGTGATTTAAAAAATTAAGGTTTTAATACATATATGAAAGTCAAAATATTAATTGTTGGGTTAGTAATTATCGCTGCAATGGGATTTTTAGGTTTTAAATATCAGGATCAGATTAAAGCATTAGTGCAAACGCCAGAAGTAGCACAATCGGTACGACCGTTTTATATACCTCTTGATAAAATGGTAGTAAGTGTTGAAAGTGAACGCACTATTTACTACGTCATGATGGAAGTTACTTTAGAGACTAAATTAGAAGCGTCTATTGAGGGGATTAATTATTACATGCCGGTGATCCGTAATTCTTTTGTTCAGAATCTCAGTCAACGCAGTTATGACATGATTCGTAAAAATTTGAAAAATATAGAACAATTAGAAATAGAGATGCTGTCAGGCTTAGATGAAGAACTCACTCGGTATGAAATGAATGGCATCATTGATGATGTTCTGATTACCAAACTGGTTATTCAATAGGGGCTTGCTGTGACAAACTCGGTTGCTTGGGACGACAGTTCTTTTAATGCTAGAACATCAGTTGTAGATGAAAATGCGTTATTGATTAAATATATGCATTTAGTCAAGCGGGCGGTGACGCATTTACGTAGCCAGATTGGTACGCTGCAATCCTATGAAGATCTTGTTCAGATTGGGACTATGGGTTTACTTGAAGCTATTCGCCGTTATGGCTGTGAGCCTGATGATGCATTTGAAAGCTACGCTTTTCAGCGTATACGAGGTGAGATATTAGACGAACTAAGGAGGCTGGATTGGCGCCCACGTCAAGCACGTCAACAAGGTCACTCATTAAATCATGCTAGACGTACTTTATCTCGTACGTTAGGTCGGGAAGCGAATGAAAAAGAGTTAATGGCATTTTTAGAGATTGATGCTGAACAGCTGCAAGATATGATCTTTGATAGTGTATCTGAAGAGATGCAGAGCTTCGATGAGTTACTGCAAGCAGGTACTGATATTAAAGATGAAAACTCAGATATTCAAAACTTTGATATGAAGCGTAGCCTTAAAAAAACACTGTCTTTACTCGATCAAAGAGATCAATTATTACTGACCTTATATTATCAATATGAACTTAATATGAAAGAGATATCCCTTACCCTTAAGATCACTGAATCTAGAGTGTGTCAGTTACATCAATTGGCGCTTAAGAAGCTCCATTCTCATTTAACCAATTTATTGTAAGGCATTGTTATGCAAAAATTTGTAGGTCTGGGGGTCATCCTCCTTTGTGTTTTCGGTGGTTTTGTCCTTGCAGGAGGAAAACTTGCTGCAATGTGGCAACCAGCTGAATTACTGATTATTCTAGGTGCTGGTATTGGTTCAATGTTGATCGCAAATCCTAAGTATGTATTGGTTGAATTAAAAAATCAGTTCTTTGCATCTTTTAAAAAAGAACCCGAACGCGGCGAGGTAATGAAAGAATTACTGTTGGTGATGCATACGCTGCTGGAAATGGTTCGTAATAAAGGACTAAAGTCGATTGATGAACACATTGAAAATTGGGAAACGAGTTCATTATTCTTACAATACGAAAACATCCATTCTGATCGTCTATTAATGCATTTTATTACTGATAACTTTCGTATGATGTCAATGGGTAAAATGTCGCCTCATGAGTTAGAACATGTGTTAGAAAGTGAAATAGAAGCGCTTGAAGATGATTTATTAAAACCATCAGAAGCCTTGCATACTACTGGTGAAGCTATGCCTGGCTTTGGTATTTTAGCAGCCGTAATGGGTATTATTATTACTATGTCTTCGCTAGACGGACCATTAATGATGATTGGTTTACACGTTGGTGCAGCTTTAGTCGGGACTTTTCTTGGTATTTTTTTATGCTACTGCTTATTTGAACCGATTGGCGAATCACTTGCTGCGCGCGTTCATCATAAATTAATGCTATTGACTTGCGTAAAAACGATGATGGTGACACATATTTCAGGTAAATCACCGGTGCTATCTGTTGATTCTGGGCGCAAGCTGATAGATCGAGAAATTAAGCCGACATTTATTGAAATGGAAGAGTGGCTTAACGCTAAGGTAGGCTAATGTCAGAAAGTATTATTGTTAAGCGTAAAAAAAGAAATCGCGGTAAATCTAAAGGTGGCGGTGCTTGGAAAGTCGCATTTGCTGATTTCATGTTAGCTTTGATGGCTTTTTTTATGGTGTTGTGGATCCTCGCTGTTTCTGAACCCGATGAACGTGAGGAATTTTCTAAACGAGTACGTAGTTATTCATTATTTGAGAGTGAAAGTAATCCATTTGATTTTAATGGTGATCCTTTGCCGATAAGTATTGGCGCTGACTTATCTGTATTAGACAGTAAACATCAGCCAGATTTAACAAAAAAATCAGTATCTAAAAAAACGGCTCGTTCTTTAAATCAGCGTACTGCAGATGATGAAGGGGATAGTGGTTACGGTGATAAGGCTATGATGAGTTCATTGCTGAAAGGGCAGTTAACTTCTCCAGAACAATTAGCATTATTAGCCTCTAAATTAGAAGCTATTACTGATTCGATTGGTGCAGCGGAAAATATTGACATTGAAGTGGTGCCACAAGGTTTACGAATTCTATTACGTGATAACGCTCAACATAAGATGTTCCGCCGTGGTAGTGCTCAGATGACACCATTTTTTCAGGATGTCTTACGCTCATTAGCGCCCGTTTTTATTCCTATTGAAAATAAGTTAATGATCTCTGGGCATACAGATCGCTCTAAGTTTCATAATGCGGCATTTACTAATTGGGAGCTGTCTAGCCAACGGGCGCTACAAGCAAGGCAAATGCTACAAATTGGTGGAATGCCGAGAGAGCGTGTTGCACAAGTCGTCGCTATGTCAGATACGATGCCTATTGATGCTGCGAACCCTAAATCGAGTGTTAATCGACGGATCGAGTTATTGTTACTGACTGAAGACGCTGAAGAAGCCATTAAGTCGTTATTTAATCGAGATAAACCGGATAATGCTATTGATAACGCGGTTGATAGGGCTGAATATAATAGACCCGTATTAAGATCAAAAGTCTTATTTGATAACGTAGGGAAGTGATTATGGAGATTGAACCGAATCGTAAATTTTATCGTTGGAAGTTTGAATCAAGATCAATTCCACTTATCTATCAAACTAAAGGCCTGCCAATAAAAATTTATCGACGTTTTTTGTTTATGGATTTTTTTTTGGCTAAAGCAATAGCTAAAGATATCAGTATTGGTGGTGTTGGTTTTGTTGTTTCACGTAAATTAGGTCGTAAATTAGCACGTAAATTTGTCATTTGTTGGCCGAATGGAGAGCGTATGCTCTGTACTGAAAAACATCACTTTGATATTGGGAGTAAACTTACTTTTTACGGAGTAGCTTGGAGCGAGGATGAAGCAAGCCGAGTTTTACCTTTGTTAAAACTTTACAGTCGTAAAGCATTTAGAGGTGATGTAACAACGAGTAATGTTACTGAGTTTGTTAAAAAGTGAATGAATTTGCTATAAAAAACGCGCTACTTTAGCGCGTTTTTTATAAGTATTAAGTTTGATGTTTGCAGCTGTGGTGTTCTTAACTTGATCTTCTGCGACTTGATAACTAGACTAGCGGACTATTTCAATTTTAAGTTCGATTTTAAGGTACCTTCATGCAGGTTTCAGATTTCAATTTTAGTCTTCCTGACGAGTTAATTGCCCGTTATCCGAAAGCGGATCGCCGTTCAAGCCGTCTACTCCAACTAAACGGTAATAGCGGTGAGCTGGCTGATAAGCAGTTTACTGATATCCTCGATTTAGTTGAAGCTGGCGATTTAATGGTATTTAATAATACGCGTGTTATTCCTGCGCGTATGTACGGTCAAAAAGCTTCAGGTGGTAAAATTGAAGTACTTGTTGAGCGTGTTATTAGTGAGCACTCTGTACTTGCGCATGTGCGTTCTTCTAAGTCCCCTAAAGTTGGTGCTCAACTTATCTTAGAAGGCACTGTAAATGCCGAAATGATTGCCCGTCACGATGCGTTATTCGAACTGAAATTTTTAGACGAACGCCATGTATTGGAAGTATTAGAAGACATTGGTCATATGCCATTGCCGCCTTATATCGATCGTCCTGATGAAGATTCAGACAAAGAACGCTATCAAACGGTTTACAATGAAAAACCGGGTGCTGTAGCGGCACCAACAGCGGGTTTACATTTTGATGAAGCATTGTTAGCAGAGCTTGCTAAGAAAGGTGTAAGCACGGCGTTTGTGACACTGCACGTTGGTGCGGGAACTTTCCAGCCAGTACGTGTGGATAATATTCTTGATCATCATATGCATTCAGAGTATGCCGAAGTTTCTGAAGAAGTTGTCACCAAAATTGCTGAAACAAAAGCGAGCGGCGGTCGCGTGATTGCAGTGGGTACAACGTCAGTCCGTTCTTTAGAAAGTGCAGCGCAAGCAACAATGGCAAAAGGCTTACCGCTAGCGCCATTCTTTGATGACACTGAAATCTTTATTTACCCTGGTTACGAGTTCCAACTTGTTGATGCTATGGTCACTAATTTCCACTTACCAGAATCAACGTTGATTATGTTGTTATCTGCATTCGCTGGTTATGACCATGTGATGCCAGCTTATCAACATGCTATAGCTGAAAAATACCGCTTCTTTAGTTATGGTGATGCGATGTTTGTGACTAAGCAGACCGCTGTATAAATTTAATTAACCGTGAGTCGATGTTTATTCATTCACGGTTAGTTTGTTCACGATAAACAATTGCCAATCGCGTATGTTGTTTGAATTTTTTAAGAGAAGTAATGTCAGACTGTTTCTCTGACTTGAGGTTTATATGAAGTTAAAGTACGAATTAGATAAAACGACTGGTAACGCACGTCGCGGACGCTTAATCTTTGAACGTGGTGTTGTTGAAACACCAGCATTCATGCCTGTAGGTACTTACGGTACAGTTAAAGGTATGACACCAGAAGAAGTTGACGCAACAGGCGCTGATATTCTTTTAGGTAATACCTTCCACCTGTGGTTACGTCCTGGTCAGGAAGTAATGAAGCAACACGGTGGTTTACATAACTTCATGAACTGGCAGGGACCTATCCTGACTGATTCAGGTGGTTTCCAAGTATTCAGCCTAGGTAAAATGCGTAAAATTACTGAAGCGGGTGTGCATTTCCGTCACCCTGTAAACGGTAGCAAAATCTTCTTAGATCCAGAAACATCAATGGAAATCCAAGATGATCTGGGTTCTGACGTTGTAATGATTTTTGATGAATGTACACCATACCCAGCGACAGAATCTGAAGCTGAAAAATCAATGCGCATGTCATTACGTTGGGCACAACGTTCACGTGATCACTTTGATAAATTAGACAACAAAAATAACTTGTTTGGTATTATTCAAGGTGGTGTTTACGAGCACTTACGTGATATTTCGGTGAAAGGCTTATTAGACATCGGTTTTGACGGTTATGCGGTTGGTGGACTAGCTGTTGGTGAGCCAAAAGAAGATATGCACCGTATCCTTGAGCACACTTGCCCACAAATTCCTGAAGATAAACCACGTTACCTAATGGGCGTTGGTAAACCTGAAGATTTGATTGAAGGTGTTCGTCGCGGTGTGGATATGTTTGACTGTGTAATGCCAACACGTAATGCACGTAATGGTCACTTATTCACAAGTGAAGGTGTAATTAAGATCCGTAATGCCAAGCATAAAACAGATACTGGTACACTTGATCCTGAATGTGATTGCTACACATGTAAGAACTACTCGCGTTCATACCTGAACCATTTAGACAAATGTAACGAGATCTTAGGTGCGCGTTTAAACACAATGCATAACTTGCGTTACTACCAAAACCTGATGCAAGGTATCCGTGACGCGATTGATTCTGATACGTTTGAAGAGTTTGTTACAGATTTCTATACTAAACAAGGCCGTGAAGTGCCACCTTTAGCTAAGTCTGGCGCTTAATTATTAAGCAAACACTAATCTGATTGTCGATCAAAGTTTGGTAAACCTTTCTCATTAGTAGTAATGTAATGTGATTGGTTTATCATATCAATATCAAAATTTATAAAGGGAAATAAAAATGAGTAATTTTTTCATTGCAAACGCAGTTGCTGCTGAAGGTGTTCCTGCTCCAGCTGGTGGTGGTTACGAAATGTTGATCATGTTAGGTATTTTTGGTGTGATCTTCTACTTTATGATCTATCGTCCACAAGCGAAACGTCAAAAAGAACAGAAGAACCTAATGTCATCGTTGTCTAAAGGTGAGGAAGTACTTACTGTTGGTGGCATCGTGGGCAAAATCACAAAGATTTCTGATGGTAATGATTATGTTGTGATCAGTATTGCTGATGCTACTAACGTCACTATTAAGCGTGATTACATTGCAGCAGTATTACCAAAAGGTAGCATGCAGTCGCTTTAATCTTTTCCGTATCCCAGTAAGGTAATATTGTGTTAAACAAATATCCTCTGTGGAAGTATCTAATGGTGATCGCTACGATCGCCATTTGTTTACTCTATGCCACACCGAATCTATACGGGGAAGACCCCGCTGTTCAAGTCTCTGCTGCACGTGGTGCTGTTATTGAAGTATCAACACTCGATAAAGTTAAAGCAGAACTCGATAAACAAGAGCTCAGTTATAAAAGCGTTTCATTAGAAAATAATCAAGTATTGATTCGTTTAAATGACAGCGAACAACAACTACTTGCTAGTGAAATTTTAAAAGAACAACTTGGTCAGAAATTCATTGTTGCTTTAAACCTTGCCCCTTCAACGCCTGACTGGTTACAAAGTCTTGGTGCTGGACCGTTAAAACTTGGTCTTGATTTACGTGGTGGTGTTCACTTCTTATTAGAAGTTGATATGCAAGAAGCGTTAGTGAAAGCACAAGATCAAATGTTGCAAGATTTTCGTACCGATTTACGTGAAGAAAAACTGCGTTATACCGCAATACGTAAAAACAGTAACGGTGTTACAGCGCGTTTTCGTGATGCTGAAACACGCGACAAAGCAGAGAAATTCCTTAAGTCTAAATATGCAGATCTACTGTTAACTGACAGTGAAAGTAATGGTCAATTTAGTCTCTCAGCAAAAATGTCAGAATCCAAACTTGCCGAAATCAAAGAATATGCCCTTCAACAAAACATCACTATTATCCGTAATCGTGTAAACCAATTAGGTGTTGCTGAGCCGCTAGTACAGCGTCAAGGTGCAGACCGCATTGTTGTTGAATTACCGGGTGTTCAGGATACCGCTGGTGCGAAAGAAATTTTAGGTGCTACGGCTACGTTAGAATTCCGTTTAGTTGATAATAAAGCGGACCCTTACAGCAACCGAGTACCTGCTGGTAGCCAAAAATATACCACGCGTGACGGTCGTCCAGTCGTACTGAAGAAACAAGTTATCTTAACGGGTAACCACATCACAGGTGCAACATCGAGTTTAGATGAGTTTAGCCGTTCACAGGTTAATATTGATCTTGATTCGCAAGGTGGCAGTAAAATGTCTCGTGCGACGAAGAAAGCAATCGGCACATCAATGGCAACGGTATTCATTGAATACAAGCCTACGGGTGAGAAAACTGCTGATGGTAAATCGAAATTACAAAAAATTGAAGAAGTCATTAACGTGGCGACAATTCAAGCGCAGTTAGGTCGTAGTTTCCGTATTACGGGTTTAGACAGCGCAAGCGAAGCTAAAAATCTGGCGTTATTATTACGTGCAGGTGCGTTAGTTGCGCCAGTTCAAATCGTTGAAGAACGTACCATTGGTCCTAGCTTAGGTAAGCAAAACATCGAAAACGGCTTATCTGCGATGATTTATGGCATGATCGCAATTGTTATCTTCATGGCTATCTATTACCGTAAATTTGGTCTTGTTGCCAATGTCGCGTTATCTGCAAATATCATCATGATCATTGGTATCATGTCGATGATCCCAGGCGCGACAATGACGCTACCAGGTATTGCTGGTATCGTATTAACGATTGGTATGGCGGTTGATGCGAACGTACTAGTATTTGAACGTATTCGTGAAGAGCTAAAAGAAGGCAGAAGCATTCAGCAAGCAATTCATAGTGGTTATGATAATGCGTTATCAACTATTGCCGATGCAAATATTACCACGTTATTAACAGCGATCATTTTGTTTGCGGTTGGTACTGGTGCGATTAAAGGTTTCGCTATTACGTTAGCAATTGGTATTGCTGCTTCTATGTTTACTTCCATCATAGGTACACGTGCGATCGTGAACTTCCTTTGGGGTAATAAAAAAATCGATAAACTTTCAATCTAAGGGGATTAATTATGTTTGAAATTATTAAAACAGAACGCACGATCCACTTTATGAAGATGGCGAAGCCCGCGTTTATTTTGTCTGCGCTGTTAGTTATTTTATCGATATCTTCTATTGCGATTAAAGGTATTAATTGGGGTCTTGATTTCACCGGTGGTACGGTGATTGAAGTTGGTTATGATAAACCAGCTGATCTTGAGGTTATCCGTCCGCTATTATCTGCGGAAGGATTTGATGATGCGGTGATCCAACATTTCGGCTCTAGTCGTGATGTATTGATCCGTATTGCCCCACGTGAAGGTTTGGATAATAAGCATCTTGGTAGTCAAATTATCAATGCATTACAGGGCTATGATAAGAGCGTAGAAATGCGTCGTATCGAGTTTGTTGGTCCAAACGTCGGTGATGAATTAACAGAGCAAGGTGGTCTAGCGCTGCTTGCTGCGTTAATTTGTATCTTGCTTTATGTTGGTGTACGTTTTGAATGGCGTTTAGCATCGGGCGCTGTATTGGCTCTTGCGCATGACGTTATTATCACGTTAGGTATCTTCTCGGTATTACAGATTGAGTTTGATTTAACTATTTTAGCGGCGCTATTGACCGTTATTGGTTATTCATTGAATGATACTATCGTTGTATTTGACCGTATCCGTGAAAACTTCCGCCGCATGCGCACTGATGACTCTGTGGAAATCATGGACGTATCATTGACGCAGACATTATCACGTACGTTAATCACGTCAGGTACAACATTAATGGTATTAGTATCATTATTCCTGAAAGGTGGCGCACTGATCCACGGTTTTGCACTTGCATTACTGATTGGTATTGTAGTTGGTACATACTCTTCGATTTACGTAGCAAGTGCATTAGCACTACGCTTAGGCGTAAGTCGTGAAACGATGTTACCACCAGTGGTAGAAAAAGAAGGCGCAGACCAAGACCCAATGATGTAAGCCTAGGTTCTACTAGCTAACTAATTAGTTTTTTAACGCCATAAAACCCGCCTCGTGCGGGTTTTTTTTATGGAGCCGCCACAAACTAAAACCTGCAGCTATGAATGAAGTGTCTATTTTTCGTTGGCACTATTATCAGTGATTAAACAATGGGAACATTAAGGTGTTTAACGGTTAGTATTTTAATTATAGGAGTATCACAAACTCAAAATTACGTTGTAACAATATGATTTAAAACTTTATATTGACTAATTTATGACATTTTACCCGTAATACTTTATAGTTAGGTTATCATTCCTCAATCAAAAACAGTTATGTTTTCTAAGTTAATACAAACAGTTAGACATTTTGGCTACTCCCATAAATTAACCCTTAGTTTATTGCTGCTCTCCTTCGCTGCGGGTGGTTATATTATATCGTGGTTTAACGATAACTTTATTACAGAGTCCCGTTATCCGCTCTACGAAGAGGCCGCTATTATTTATGGTTGTGCCAACGCTGGTCATGCTTTGCTAAAAGATAATTCGGATAAAGAACGTCAGCGGATATGTGCTTGCGCGCTGCAAGAAACGATGCAAAAAATAGATTTTTTACAATATCAGGAAAAGTCTCGGTTATTTAATCAGCATCTTGGGAAAGGGTTACTGGATTGCAGTAAAGCGTCTATCTTCGGGTAAATTAAACTAGGTTCAGTTCAGTAATAAATGCGATATGGTGGTCAATAAAATTCGTAGGGTATCAGTCCTATTATTATAACAGAATACGCTGACTCATTATTTTCTGTTTTAGAGATTGAATCATCAGGTACAAAATGAAATAGTAGTTTAGCAAACACTTGGTATTAACTGAAAGGATAACAACATGGCTCATAGTCAACGATTTTTAGATTTATGTAATGAAGCACGTAAAGTAGTCAAAGAATGTAGTTGTGA
>Ga0209396_1005928_pt1 | contig 11381 bp, 10 predicted proteins | sample GOMGulsemesocosm_6_FD_184638 | JGI IMG/M metagenome (GOLD analysis project Ga0209396, IMG submission 184638) | Methane-oxidizing microbial communities from mesocosms in the Gulf of Mexico - GOM8C Gulf of Mexico (SPAdes) (version 2) | ecosystem: Environmental > Aquatic > Marine > Cold seeps... | reverse complement strand
GAACTTTATCACCCCGAGATTTACCAAACATTAAGTGATGCTTGGAGTGCGCCTCAGGCTAACAAGGCAACCTTGCTTAACCAGTTTATTCAACAATGGTATGACAACTTAGAAGAAGCCGACTGGCATGAAAGCCATGATTGCGACTGTGAATTTGAATACACAGATTACTATATAGGTTATTGGTCTTTTGAACATGCTTTAGTTGTTAACTTGTTAAACATACCCAGAACAAACTTGATAGCGCATCCAATGATAGCCGTTGATTGTTTGTAATATTTTCTCAATACATAGTCTTCTAAAAAATGGTTAAAATCATTTCAGCATAAGAGGATAAGTATAAGTAGTTTATTTTTAATGCAATAATCTCAATCTAATTTTACTAAATTTAAATAAATATGTATTTAAAACAGGAAAAATGTCAGTCACTTAGATCTAAATATTAAACCGACAACTTAAGGGATTTAAGTATGTTAAAACTAACTAGAAATAAAACTATTTTGGCTTTAATTGCATTTGTTTGTGGCTTAATTTTTATGATACCTGAAAAGCTAATGATCCCTGTAAAAAAGGCAAGTAAATCAGATTGGCATAAAGATACTTTTTGGTACGAACCTTGGGGGAAATCAGGTGTACATAAAGGAATAGATATTTTTGCTGAAAAGGGCACTGAGTTGATTTCGGCAAGCAATGGCTTGATCTTATACACCGGAGAACTTAAGTTAGGAGGTAGAGTTATTATCGTTTTAGATCCTAAATTTCGCCTACATTATTATGCACATCTAGACGATATTACCACCTCCATATTTTCTTTTGTCACTTCAGGACAGCAAATTGGACAAGTTGGTGATAGTGGTAATGCAATAGGGAAACCCGCGCATCTACATTATTCTATAGTGACTTTATTACCACATATTTGGCTAATAGATAGTGAAAGTCAGGGGTGGAAAAAAGCTTTCTACCTTGATCCAAATAGATTATTAATTAAAGGAAGTTAACATGATTATATTTCGAGTGATTTTCGTTATTTTTTGTTTGAATGTTAACCCTGTATTGGCTGAATCATTTGAAAATCAACTGGTAAATGCTGCTATTGCACGTACATTACATAATATTAGATACGATGGGTCTTATTTTTCCATTGCTTACCCAAATGGAGATGTGCCTAACGATATTGGAGTATGCACCGATGTTGTTATTAGAGCTTACAGATCATTAGGAGTTGATTTGCAAAAGCGAGTACACGAAGATATGAAATTGAACTTTTCAGCCTACCCATCAAAACGCATATGGGGATTAACGCATACTGATAAAAATATAGATCATCGTAGAGTACCAAACTTACAAGTTTTTTTTAGTCGAAATGGTGAAATATTGCCTATAAGTAAACGAAAACAGGATTATCAACCCGGTGATATCGTAACTTGGAAATTAACTGGTAATTTACCTCATATAGGCATTGTTGTTGGAGATAGTGTTTCAGAAACGACTAATCCTTTAATTGTTCATAACATAGGATCAGGACCTAAAAAAGAAGATGTCTTGTTTGATTATAAAATAACGGGCCATTATCGATATAGGCCATCTGAATAAAAACCTGATTAAAGTTGCAAGTTTGAGCTGTACCATGCTGAATCTAATAATATTTTAATACATTTTGTTTAGAGTCTTGATCTTGGCCCTAAAAAGGTAGCATTATAAAAGTTTTGTTTGTTATAGGAAAATTATATGGGTCTAATAATCGGGCCAGTATTTTTATTTTGGATTGCTATGGCGGTTTATTCGTCAATTATTGGTTATAAATTGCTGAGTTCTTCACCTAGTTTATTGAGTAGTTGCATTTTAGCTTTGGTAGCACTCTTTTTAGTCGCATGTTATTTGCTTTATGGGTTTTCTACCTTTAAATCATACAAAACAATAGGCGCTTTTGAAATCATTTTTTATTTCACAGTAAACAAGTACACTTTTTTTATTTTTATTCTTGGTATCTTGATCCAATGGTTTTTTGGAAATATATTAAATACTTACATATTAAAAACAATTCCATTTTTAGTCATGATCACAATTTCTTTAGGTGCTGTATCAGGTGTACTTTTATCAGATAGTTTTATGGATAAATTTAATATCAAACGCACCTATTAATGTTTAATATGTGGTAAAAGTTTATCTTTTATCATTGTTAATATCTAATTGGTATTGTAAGATCTGTACTGTATATAGGAACTAAAATTCAACTTTAGTTACGATTGCTAGTGACAATGTTAACAACTGCGCTAGTTTAATGGATACTTTTATTATTCAATGGATGAATATGATTTTTTCACAGTTACACAATAATAAACGAATAATCTTATTATTTATTATAACCTCATGTTCATTCTTTTTAACAACACAGGTAGCTGCTGATATGTTTGGTATTTTCAAAAAATATGATGTTCATCTAAGTCCTGAAATTCATGGTCAAATTCTATTAAATGGTAAACCTGTTAGTAATCAAGAAGTACTTCGAGGTTTAACATATGGCGATGACAAAGAAATCATTGATAAAACGATGACAGATGATGAAGGTAACTTTTTCTTGCCTGAAAAAGTTATTCGATCAAGAAAACCAGGTTCTATGTTTGATGAATCAAGAACTAGGCAAGTTATAGTGACCCATCATGACAATAAAGACCTTATGCTTTGGTATACACAAAGTATTGGTATAGCACCTAATAAAGCCTTATCAGAAAAATTGAACAAACTTAATTGCGATCTTACAAACTCAGAAGAAGAAACTGAGTTTAGTAGTTATGAATATCCCCGTACTGGTTATCTTTTACATAGTATTTGCCGTTGGTAAACCAAGTGAAAACCTTATTTAATCTTTGTATTTATCTTATGTATATCAGTTATTCGCACCATATTCCAGGGATTAAAGATGTTAAAAATTAATCATGTTTTTATTGTTTATCACTGTTTAGTATTGTAAAGTTAGACCCTATTTTAGAAACTTGATTTAAAGTGTTATTTAGAATCTAACTGAAACACTAGCAGCATATGCTGTATATCAAGCCAAGTTTAATGGACAATTATATTATTCAATGGATGAATATGAACCTCTCCCAATCATACATAAATAAACGCTCCGTTTTAATAACATTTTTTGTTATAACAGCTTGTACATTCTTATTAACTACAAAGGCAGCTGCTGATATGTTCGGTATTTTTAAAAAATATGAAGTTCATTTATGCCCTGAAATAAAAGGACAAATAAAAAGTAAAGGAATTGCTATCAAAAATGTAAAAGTTTTTAGAAGTTTAACCTATGGAGATGATAAGGAGATTTTAGAGGAAACCGTCACAAATTCAGATGGTTATTATCACTTTAATGAAAAAAATATAAAGTCAAAAAAACCAGGTTCGATGTTTGATGAATCAAGTATAAGGCAGATAATAGACTTAGATTATCAAGATAAAAGATATTTACTATGGGGAGGAGAAGTTAAAGAAATAAAGCCAAACCCAACAATTACTCTTAAGTTATCAAAACTTGACTGCGACTTATCGTCAGAAGAAAAGTATTTTGAGTTTAGTGACGAAGGTAGCACTATCATTGGAGTACAGAGTATCTGTCGCTGGTAAATTGTTAAATAATTAAAAAAGGAATTTAATATGTCAATAATTACACCCAAAATAGCAGCTCAATTAGCCAACGTAGCTTATAGCGTAAGAGCACCAACAAGCAGAGGGGAATATCGATTATTTGGTAAAGAGGCAAATGATTTAAGTCAACATTTTGATTTCAATTTATCTCAAGGTCCTATCAAAGGAGTCTCTGGCGGACTGTTATCACATCTTTTTAATAAAACCACAGGGTTTGCATTAATAGGTGAAGGTAAAGGACTATATAAAAATGACTACGTTGTGGCAGTGAGGGGAACCGCTTCTTTACAAGATGGGTTAACAGATGCACATTTTGGTTTAACTGGATCTGAAACTGGTTCAATTGTTCATGCAGGGTTTAATAAAACATTTAATACCATGAAACCCGCTTTGAAAGAGTATTTTGCTAATCGATTAGCAAAATCATCGGGTGGTACAATTCATTGTGTCGGGCATAGTTTAGGTGGAGCACTGGCTGGATTAACTGCTGACTGGCTTAAAAACAGTTATTCATTGCCAGTTAATTTATACACTTTTGGTGCACCGAGAGTTGGCTTAAAAGGCTTTTCTTCTAAAACGACAGCAAGAGTTGATAATATTTTTCGTTGTACCCATGGGGCAGATCCTGTGCCTAAAGTACCATTATGGCCATTCACACATGCACCATATAACGGTATGGAATATCGGTTAAATAGTGGACAAGGTTTTAGTCCTAGCTCACATAAAATGGGCGCAAATGGTAACCCTGGTTATATCAATTCAGCAAATAGTCAAGATTGGCAAGCTTTACAAAAGAAATCAAATAGCTTTTTGAATAATTCAGTTCGCCTTAAATATGAAGCACGTCATCAAGCATCTTATAGTGGTTATTGGGCAGACAAAATCAGTGCAGCTTTAGTAACCTTATTAAAAGATGCTGGTTACTATAGTGCAATTATGGCGCAAGCATCAATCGGTACAGCATTAACGTTTTATGATTTAGTAGCTAGAACCTTAGTCAATGTGGTGCAAGCATCAACAAAATTTGCTGAGCAAACAGCTGGGTTATTAGGTCATATGTTGGTTTTTGCGGGGCAAGGTGCTGTAAAACTTGCGGAACTTAATTATGAATTTATAAAGTGGGTTTTTGATAAAACATTGGGTGTTCTATATCGCTCAGTAAAAACTGCGATAAACGGCGCATTGTGATTTATATTAGATTCGATTAATATCGTTATTAGATTAGGTAAATATAAAATGATTTACCTTAATTTCCTTAACTTAGATATTTAAGATAGAATCCAAGATAGGCCAAATAAATATTTAAAAAATATGTCTCTTAAACAAAAATTACTTACTAGTGAAGATTTTATAGCGCTAAACAGAACGGGTGAAAATTTTAAAAGTGTTTTAAATTCACTATTTTTACAATTCCCTCAATCAGCACGTTCAATATCAGGTTTGTCAAAATGGCTTGATTATAATAAGTCTAACTGCCAACGCATTTTAAATGCATTACAAAAAAGTAAAAACGGTAAAGAGGTTTTAACTTTATTACCGGGTATCTCAGGATTAGATGAGTTTATTGTAAAGTTAAAAGAAACACAGCTACAGAAACAACATATTCTAGAACTTGAAAATGTTGTTCAAGCGTTTTATCACCAAATCAAGCTGTATGCTAAAAGTCATGCGCACTTAAAAAGGTTGTTGGACGATAATGAACCTAATAAAGAATCTCAAACAGTTTCTTTATCTGCACAACAAAAAAGAAATCAACATTATTTATGCTCAAAACAGTTGTTATCTTCATCAATTAAAACTTTATTTTCGTGTTACGTATTAACTGAGAATCAAAACAATAAAGAGTTTTTACAAGAAGTAGCCATGATCACAAAAGTAGGTATAGAGCGAAGTAAAGCATCTCCTCCATTTGTTCAATTCTACACCCATCCAAATCCTGAAGGATTTATTGCACCTGAAAATGTGTGTTCAAATTCTAAAATTGACACAAGTAAGTTTCAAATAGGCATTGTTGATGAATTCTCTGATGAAAAATTAGCACCTGCGTACTCAAGCTTTTCTGCAAGTAATTCAGGTATTGTTTTTAATGACTTAGATACAGAAGGTCCATTTGATGCAAGTTTCTTGTTTAGTAATCCTGATGAATTAGCGAATCCTTTAGTTCATCAAAGTAAATGTAGCTCTACCAGTATTAGTATTAAATCACCCACTGAAAAACTTGTTATGATGGTTTTCTTAGAAAAAAAACTAGATATGAGAAGTTCTGTTAATGTAGGCTGCTATTCAAATAATCAAAGGGTAGAAGAGGGGAAGCTCAGAGCATCAGATATGTGGACAGAACGATTACCAGAGTTTCCGGAACTAAATGTATTACATTCAAGTTCTGAGCGTGCGAGAGTAATTGACGGCTTACAAGTAGGTGAAATGAGTGACTATTTATTTAATTATTCTAATTTAAATAAAGAAGACTTTGTGTGTTATATGATGGAAGTTGAGTATCCTATTTGGTCATCAACTTATCGTATCTACTTTGAACATTGTTAGCAACAGAAGTTATTTATGATTAATAGACATACATAAAACGCCACATAAGTGGCGTTTATTATTAAAAGGTATTGTTATAAATTAAACTGCATGCCAGCATAATATTTACGACCTATGCCATCATATAATAAACCACCTGCATTTAAATCAGGTAAAGCCGCAGGCTTTTTATTTGCTACATTATCGATACCTAAATACAAAGATATAGCATCATTATACGAATAACTTAAATTTAGATTATGATAGGTATACGCTTTTACTTTATTATTAAAAGTATCAGGATATAACTCAGGAGTAGCCTCTTTATTAAAGGTAGATTCCCCAATGTAGTTAACTGTCCAGCTGGCTACCATATAATCTGTTTTTAAAGCAGAGGTGATTAATGCTCTAAAATGAGGAGAGCCAACTTCACCTGCTTGACTGTCTATATCAGTAGGATCAGCAGAGTTTTGTTGGAATGTTTTTTCATCTAAATAGGTACCTTTAAAAGTAAAGTTTAGCTGCCCAAAAGATAAATCATGATTATAGTTAATATCTAAATCAGTACCACTTGCAGCAAAGTTTGCAGCATTTATACTTTGGGTAGATACCAGTAAAATTTGTCCCTCAGCATCTCTTATTACTGCATCACAAAAAACACTATTTAAGCTTTGGCCATCAACACAGTTATTTAAAATGTCGGTCGCTTCAAATGTTGTGATCGCATCTTCAATATTGATATCCCAATAATCTACTGCAATACTTAACTCATTAAATGGTGTATAAACTAAACCTACAGTTAATGTATCCGCAATTTCAGGGTTAAGATCAATGTTTCCTTTACTTTCAACTGAACGCGTACCAAATGAAGCATTAGAAATAAAATCTGGTGCTAAACCTAAACTTGTACAATTAGCGATACGATTACTGCCATCTGGCCCCAATAATTGATTATCTGAATGACATGGATCTGTCATGTTAGCCCCACCAATTGATTCTGCAGCAAACAGCTCTTGTATATTAGGTGCACGAACCGCATGAGAATAGGTATAACGGGTTCTTAAATCACCATTTATTGCCCAATTAATTGCTGTTTTATAAGTAGAATCTCCACCTGTAACACTATGATTAGAGTAACGAGCTGCTAATTCAAGATCTAAGTTCTCAATTGCCGTTTGTCCTTCAATCAAAGGGATCAGTAACTCAGCATAAATTTCTTTTACATTATAGCTGCCTGTTACTGGGCTCAAATATGAGTTTTCAGGGCGGGTAGGGCCAGTACGAGAACCTACAAGCCCTGAACCTACACCATCAGAATCAACTGCTTGCGATAATAAATCAGGATTACTATTTGAGGTTTCTTTACGATATTCTGCACCCACAGCAAAATCTACCACCCCCGCTGGTGCTTCAAATAATTCACCGCTTAATGAAAAGGCTGCAACAGTTTGCTCTATAGAATCTCTTTGCTTTAAGGTTACACCAACATAATTTTTTGCAGCATCTGAAGCTAAACCATCAATTGGATTATATGCAACACAATCTGGATTTTCAGCGGCATCACGACATACTGCATTACCGTTTTCATCTGTTACTGCATCTAAGGCACGATAGTAATTTTCATTCAATATATCAACAGAATTTAATTCACTATCAACCTTACCGTGCTGTACATAAAAGTTGTAATCATATTCAGAAAAAGAGCCATCTGCACCAAATGTAAATTGTGTTGTTTCTCTTACATTTTCATTTCTTGCAGTTAAACCAATAACGGCTAGGGCAACAACATCAAGCTCTCTTTGTTGCATAATATCTACAAGTTTTTGAGGTCTAAATGGGTTATCTTTTGTAATAGAGATAAGAGGGCCAAAGTTATCATCATGGAAAACAGATGCTTGTGTTGATACTGCAGATTCAACTTTGCCATATTTAGCTTCTGCAAATAATCTAAGATCATTATTAACATCATAATGGCCATTGATATTAAAAATAATACGTTCACTTGGTGAGTTTAGCGTGCCTGTTTCTTGGGTTCTGAACCCATCTCCGCCATCACATGGGACAACCTGACAATTTATACCAGGAACAAAATCTCTAAATTCCCCCGAATCTCTGTCTATTGCATATGTATCGTAACCTAAACCAAAAGGGTCATCAGCAAAAGTGGGAGGGAGTGGGTTATTAATAATATCAAAATCAGTGCCATTTAAAATCCAATTTTCATTAGGCACATAAAATAAACCTTCTTTACTTAATGCTTGATATCGTACATCGTTAAAAAAGATAGTATCTGCTATACCATCATTTGGACCAGTATTGAGTGGGTTAGCTCTAAATGCATAACGGTTTAATGCATAATCTCTCGCTGTAAAAGGAATCTCTTCTTCGTTAGAATAAGATAGGTGGGCTGTTATATTTCCATTATTGTTATCGAAATTAGTACCATAAGTGAAAGATGCATCTTGAGTTTCGCCGTCACTTTCGCCTGTTACACCTGCCGAAATATCAACTTGTAAACCTTCAATATCGTCTTTTAAAATAAAGTTTACAACACCCGTTACAGCATCAGCACCATAAATCGCAGATGCGCCACCTGTTATAATTTCGATATGATCTACAAGTGCTGAAGGAATCATGCTCATATCGACTGCTGAAGTCCCTGCAGCTCCAGGGACATGCCTGCGCCCATTAACCAAAACAAGCGTTCTGTTTGTTCCTAAACCTCTTAAGTTAGCAAGTTCTAAACCCGCATTATTTAATGAAAATCCCGCACCACTGTTCGTATTATTACCCGCTCCACCTATACCATCTAATAAAGCAGGATATTTATTAAGTAAATCTCCTATATTTTTAGCACCAGACATCTCAATTGCTTCAGAGTCTATTACTGTAGTAGGTGTTGTCATTTGTGCACTAGATCTTTGAATTCGTGATCCTGTCACAGAAATACGTTCTACCTGTTCATCTGCTTCAGCTTCTGCGGCATAGCTAGGTGTTACAGCATACATAGAACTTAAAGCTGTGAACATAAACGCTTTTTTTATAGCGTTAGACAATTGTGTTTTGTTAAAAATTAGATTTCTAGTCATTTATTTGCACCCCTATTTATATCTTTCTAGATATATAAATCCTGTTATTTTTTATATTTATGATTAATTAGATAAGAATAATCTGGATAATATCACTATCTCAGATTGTTTCTGAGATAAAATATAACAAGTGAGATACATATGAGCAATATATAGTTATATCTATTTACAATTTTAATTCTGGAAAATTATTGGCGGGTTGGCTCTTATAACTTGAGGGTATCAACATTTGCACATTTGTCTTTTGTGCCAATGGTTTGTTTGATTTGCTTAACAACTTTTTTTGCTGTACTTCTAAAGGTCGTTAATTTCCCACCATATAAACTAATAATATTGGGACTTAGATGAGATTGCCAAATTATGCTTTCTCTAGGGCGCGAAAAAGCTGCATCTTTTTGCTTTGGTAAAACCCTAATCCCCGCAAAAGAACGAATTATTTTAGGTAACTGGCCTTCGTAGTAGCTTTGATAGACAGACAACAAATAATCGACCTCTTCTGCATGTGGTCTAATATAATCGGGCAGTTCTTTTAATACTACTTCTGTTGTGCCTATAAGAGTTTTTCCGTACCAGGGCATAACAAAAATTACACGTTGATCAGTTTTAGACTCTAAATAAAAAACTTTCTTAGGTGCTATTTTATCTAAAATGATATGTGTACCTTGCACCCAATCAATATTACAGCCTTTGATTTGCGGGTATATTTTATCAAGTGTCTCGTTCACCCAAGGCCCTGATGCATTTACGATCAGTTTTGTATTTATTTCGCTGATCCCTTTATTTATTTTAAATGTTACTTTATATCCGCTACTAAGCATTTCTGCTTTTATAAATTCGGCGTGGGAGTGTGCATTAGCACCTAAATTAACTGCGCTCTTAATAACACTATTTGTAAGTAATTGATCATTGGTTTGTGCATCCCAATATTGAAAAACTGCTATTAATCCATCAGTTTTTATTCCTTTTAAAACACTCCATTCTTTTTTTGGTAATTCTTTATAGCGACTAAGTTTTGTAAAACCAGAAAGTAGTGCATAAAGCGATAAACCAGCTCTTAATGTCCATAAACTTCTCGAAGAGTCTTGATAAACAGGAATATAAAAAGGGATAGGTTTTACAAGCTCTGGAGCGAGTTTTAATAAAGCGGCTCGTTCATGTAATGCGTTGTAAACTAAGTTGAGTTGCATTGTTTCTAAATAGCGCAGACCGCCATGTATCAACTTGCTGGAACTACATGATGTTTGACTAGCAAAATCTCCTTTTTCTAAAAGTAATACACTGAAACCCGCTGCTGCTGCACATTGAGCAACGCCAGCCCCAGCAATACCACCTCCAATAATAGTTACATCAAACTGCGTCATGAATGATTAATTCTCTAAAAGATCTTATAAGTCTAAGTGTGAGAAATATATGAGATTAATCAAGTTAAAAATAGAAATATTTAACTACTAAATGTGCTGCTGGCTAAGATGGGCTTCTAGAATTGAGATAAGCTTGCTGATTTTATTTATTGTGATTTCACCCATCAAGTCAGGGTTAGATAAGGCATAGATTTCACCTTCAACGTCGTTAAAGTTTATATCTTCACGTATTTCTAAAAAATCAGCCCAAAACTCTAGGTCATCACTTGTGATAATATTTTGAGTATAAAGTTTTAAATTCCTAATAAGCATTATAGGAGTGACATTAACAAGCGTTGTGTCGCTCTCCCTTGGGTATTTAGCTAATTGAGAAAAAGCTTCATCTTTGTTATCACTAAACTGAACAATTGCTAATAAAGCTTCTTCTCTAGTCATTATCTGCGATTATCTAAAATGAGTTGGCTTACAAGTTGTTGACCTAAATCTACATTAGTAGAAGAACCATCTAGTGCTTGGCGGGTATCTTCAATCAATTGTTGCATGCTCTCTTTAATTGTTTCAGAACTGCTTAATTGTTGCTGTACTTGATCAATTGTAGATTCAACTAAACTTGCACTTGAGGAAGACATAGATACCAATTCTTGTAAACTTTCCATTGTGGTATTGGCAATATCAACACTACCGTCAATTATTGTTGTTACTTCTTTTTGTTTATCAATAATGGAAGATGAAATGCCCATTATTTTTTTCATTTCATTTTGTA
>Ga0209396_1005923_pt1 | contig 11394 bp, 9 predicted proteins | sample GOMGulsemesocosm_6_FD_184638 | JGI IMG/M metagenome (GOLD analysis project Ga0209396, IMG submission 184638) | Methane-oxidizing microbial communities from mesocosms in the Gulf of Mexico - GOM8C Gulf of Mexico (SPAdes) (version 2) | ecosystem: Environmental > Aquatic > Marine > Cold seeps... | reverse complement strand
CGCCACCTGACGCAAACGCGAACGTTGCAGGTGCCAATCCAAACAAGATAACTAAAATAAGCTTCATTGCCATGTTATGTGCCTTCCCTCTCAAAATGATAAAAACCTGTGTAATGTATGTTAAAAAATTGTTTTATGCTATTGGCAAAAGCTATTTTGGTGAACTAGTTACAGTTTTTATGTTCTTTATCAATTAGCCAATAACTCAAGAGTTATTGGCTAGGGCCTTCTCAGTAAATGAAGGTTGCAGACTTAGGTTCACAAGAAACGAGAGATAAGCACTTGATCAAAAACAGTCTATTGCCTACCATCGGTAACTCTTAGCACCAAATATTAACGCAATTTACCGTCGCTCGGCATTAACAAGGATACCCGCATTGGATCAAGAATTAAGGTTACTCATTTCCCAGTGGCTCGCAGATAGCGATACATTAAACAGCGCTGATTCAAACACATATAACTTAATACTGGTTGTTCTATGTTTGAGCTTGGCTGCCGCCTCATACTTGTTGGTAAAACGAATTGTCATTAAAGCCATGAAGGTAATGTCAGTGCGCTCTAAAGTAACCTGGGATGATACCTTCGTCGCTCACGGCGTATTAGAAAAGTTTGCCTTGCTAGTGCCGCTATTAGTCATTGATATTCTATTACCTTTATTTACGGTTCTGTCACCATTTTTTACCGAAGTATTAGGTCGTCTTCTTAGCGCGCTGTTAGTGATCTTATTTATCCGCGGTGTTTATGCGGTACTTAATGCAATAGCGGAAATAACAGATAAGCATAAGGCCACACAACGATTACCAATCACCAGCTTTCTGCAATTAATTAAGCTGTTTTTATTCTTTGTGACCGCCATTATTACCATATCTATTTTGTCCAACCAATCGCCTATCTACTTCTTAAGTGGCCTTGGCGTCGCGACTGGTTTCATCATGCTGATATTCAAAGATACAATTTTGGGTTTTGTCGCTGGTATTCAATTAGCCACCAACCAGATGGTCACCAGAGGTGATTGGATCCAAATGGATAAATACGGCGCTGATGGTACCGTTGAGGAAGTTTCACTGACGACAGTGAAAGTGCGTAACTTTGATAAAACGATTACCATGTTACCAGCCTATGCCTTAGTGTCAGACGCCTTCAAAAACTGGCGAGGCATGAGTGAATCGGGCGGCCGCCGTATCAAACGAAGCCTGTTTATTGATATTCAAAGTATCGGTTTTTTAACCAAGGAAGAGTCACAACGTCTTAGCCATATTCATTTATTAAAAAGCTATCTTGCGGATAAAAGCGTTGATATCAATACCTTCAACCTAGACTTCAATGACGATGAGCAAGCAGTAAACAGCCGGGGTTTGACCAATATAGGTACCTTCCGTGCTTATTTATTAGCGTATTTACAACAACATCCAAAAATACGTAAAGACATGACATTATTGGTCAGACAGTTAGCACCAACAACGCAAGGCATGCCAATTGAGATCTATATTTTTACCGATGAAACTCGCTGGGCGTTCTATGAAGACATACAAGCAGATATCTTTGACCATATTTTCTCCGTATTACCGGCATTTGGTTTACATGCTTTTCAGCAACCAAGTGGTCACGATGTACAGGCATTAGTACCTAAGTAAGCAAACGATTCAGATCAAAAAAGTCTGCTTTATGATACTGTTAAAGCAGAACAGCTTTCTTTTTCGATCTGTTTTTATTATATTGCTAGGTTCTAATAATTAACCGTAAGCTATTCAATACAAATGACTCATGATCTTAAATTACTGCGGTTGATAAAAATAATTCCCCCTATCATTGTCATTATCTTTGCTATCTTGGTTAACGTGATAATGATTAGCAATAATCAAGCAACGCTAAAAGATGATATAAAGACACTTCGTCAAGATTTTATAAAAACAGAGAAAGAGTTAGTCAAGTCTCAGGTTAAGCAGCTTGTTCAGCAAATCGATTACGAAAAAAATAGTACTAGGGCCTTATTAAAAAAAGACATTAAAGCACGTGTGTATCAGGCTCATCGCATTGCCACGACCATTTATGAAGCAAATAAACATAAATCAGAAACCCAAGTCACCAAATTAATTACCGATGCCCTGAGAAGTATTCGTTTTAACCAAGGACGTGGTTATTATTTCATTTATAAAACCAGTGGTCTAAATGTCATGCACCCTACCCTGTCAGATTTTGAGGGTACTTCCAAGTGGGATATCCTAGATGGCAGGGGCAATTACATTCTTCGTGATATCGAAAAAGTAGTAACAACTAAAGGCGAAGGTTTTACTCGATGGTGGTTTGTAAAACCACAGGATAATAATCAAGAGTTTGAAAAAATTGGTTTTAGTAAACGTTTTGCACCTTACGACTGGTTCATCGGCACTGGTGAATATGTAATAGATGTAGAAAATGACATTAAACAACGTCTATTACAGCGGATCTCACAGATAAATTACGGCACTAATCGTTATATCTTTGTTATCGATTATCAAGGTAACTATTTATCCCAGCATGCAAAAGACCAGCAAGAAAATAGCAACCAAAATAATCAATCGCTTACAACTATGAAGAGAATTATAGATGTGGCGAAGCAGGGGGAAGACTACCTACATTATATCAGCTCTGTAATGCCAAGCACCGCTAAACCAGCCGATAAAATTAGCTATATAGTGGGGTTGCCAGACTGGGAATGGGCGATTGGCTCTGGGGTCTATATTAACGAAATTGAGAATTACCTTACCACACGTGAAAAAGCGATTAGCCAACAACATAAAGAGCAGTTATCCGATATTTTATGGTTAAGTTTATTCGTCACTTTATTTTTTGTTACCTTGTCGCTGATCTTAGCTAATTATTTAGGCCGCCGCTTTGCCTTGTACGAAAACCAAATCAGCACCGATTTTTCTGAGCTAAATAAAGTTAAAGAGCAATTGCAATATCAAGCATTACACGATTCATTGACGAAATTACCAAACCGAATATTACTCGATATTCAAATAGAGCAAGGCATTGCCTTTTCAAAGAAAAACAATAAAAAATTAGCCGTAATGTTTGTCGATCTGGATGATTTTAAGAAAATTAACGATCTGTATGGACATTCGGTTGGCGATAAATTACTCGCGAGACTAGGCTCTATATTCAATCAGATGCTATCTGCCGGAGATAGTGTGGCGCGTTTTGGTGGCGACGAATTTATTTTTTGTTTTCCCGAGCTAGATGACTTAGCCGATGCTGAAAGAAAAGCGAAGCATATATCAGAGATCTTCAAACAACAGTTTGTTATTAATGGTAAAGCTATTCATTCAAGCTGCAGTATCGGGGTTGCTATGTATCCAGATGATGGAGATGCCAGCGAGCAACTCATTAGCAAGGCCGATATCGTCCTGTATAAGTCAAAGTCACAACAAAAGGGTAATTATTTATTCTTTAATGACAGTATCAATACCCAAGTACAACGCGATCTATTGCTCGAATCTGAGTTACATTTAGCAGTAACTAATAATGAATTAGATGTGCTTTATCAGCCGCAAATCGATGCTGCAACAGGACAGATTTACGGCGTTGAAGCATTAGTACGTTGGTACAATCCCAAGCTGGGACACGTTTCGCCTGTGGAGTTCATTCAAGTTGCTGAAGATGTTGGTATAATCAACGAAATCGGTAACTTTGTCATTAAAAAATCTTTACAAGATATCTTACAGTTTAATAACGCCTGCAATACTCAATTGCACCTATCCATTAATATTTCACCTAAACAATTAATGGAACCCAATTTTGTCAGCAATGTGATTAACCTTACTAATGAAATGGCCTTTGATAACCGCCTCGTTACGTTAGAGATCACTGAAAACGTGTTGATTAACGATCTGGCCAAAGTCCAACCTATTTTGCAATCGATCAGAAATAACGGATTAAAATTGTCGCTGGATGACTTTGGTACAGGTTATTCATCATTAAGTTATTTGAGCAACCTGCCAATCGATGAAATAAAAATTGATCGTTCATTTATTGATAAATTACTGACCAATGACCAAAGTGAGTCGTTAGTTAAAACAATTATCGCGATTGGACAACTTTGTGATTTAACGGTTATTGCCGAAGGGGTTGAAACAAAAGAGCAGTATGACCATCTTCGTCATTATCGCTGTGACTTGGTTCAAGGCTATTATTTTGACCGACCACTTTCATTAGCTAGCCTCATAGCAGCTTACCAAACGAGCCCGGTTAGTGATGCAGCGGAGCGTCAAATTACCGATAAAGAATAATCGATAGCCGCTGTTAATGACAGGTATTTGACAAAAAGATGACATAAAAAAACGCGTTAACCTTATGCCAAATATAGACAGGGATAACGCGTTATACTGTAACGTCTATTTTATTATAAATAGCGCGTTGTACTTAAAACGTGTAATTAGATACGAGTACGTTTTTTAGCTTTAGGGCCTCGCTGCTGTTTAGCTGGCCCCTTTTTCCCCTTATGAATCGGCACACCAGAGCCTGTAGGCTTAGTACGACCTTTACCACGAGGTTCATTGGTTTCTTCAATTTCTTTACCCAATCGACCACTTTTAGTTGGCTTTTGACGTGCGTCATTATTTTTCAATGAACGACGGATACGGCCTTGACGAATACGTGTTTCTTTACGCTCTAAACTACGTGCAGTTGTTTCTGGATCTAATGAAACAAGGGTACGTAAATAGTTGATTTCTTCAAGTGCTAACTCAGACCAACCGCCACGTGGTAAACGGCGATCAAGTACTAAAGAACCATAACGGATACGGATAAGACGACTTACCTGAATACCTTGAGATTCCCACAAACGACGTACTTCACGGTTACGACCTTCACTCAATAATACGTTGTACCATTGGTTAAGACCTTCACCACCAGTACCGGCAGCAACACCTTTAATTTTTTGGAACTTGGCAGGACCATCTTCTAACTCAACACCCATACGCAGGTTTTGAATGATTTTTGGCGTTACTTCACCAAAGATACGACAAGAATATTCACGCTCTACTTCGTGACTAGGGTGCATTAGACGGTTTGCTAGCTCACCATCTGTGGTAAATAATAATAGACCAGATGTATTGATATCTAGACGACCAATCGCGATCCAACGACCACTCTTAAGTGGCGGCAGACGATCAAATACAGTCTTACGACCTTCTGGATCTTTACGCGTACATAACTCACCTTCAGGCTTATGGTATGCAAGAATACGACAAACGTTTTCTTCTTCTGTGATCACCTGTACCGGATGTCCATCAAAACGAACTTTATCCGTGTCTTCAATACGGGTACCCAATGTCACAATGTCACCATTAACGCTGACACGGCCTTCTGCGATCACGGCTTCCATCTCACGACGGGAACCTAAACCAGCACGTGCTAGTACTTTCTGTAGCTTTTCACTCATCAGTTTTCCTAAATATTAAGTTACGATCTTATTTCGCAATTATAAAATGTTGTATGTATTAGATATCGAACAATGTTCTTTTTGATACCGTTAAATATCTAACAGTGTTTCTTCGTCCATGGCGGCTAATTTAGCCAATAACGCTTCATCCAATGGGGGTAATTCTTGAATACTTTTAATACCAAAGTAATCTAAAAATTGGGTTGTTGTCGCATATAAAGCCGGTCGTCCCGGTACTTCTTTACGGCCAATAACTTTAATCCACTCACGCTCTTCGAGGGTGTGGATCGTTTGGCTGCTCACAGCAACCCCACGAACTGCTTCAATGTCTCCCCGACTCACGGGTTGACGATAAGCAATCAGTGCTAATGTTTCTAATGTCGCGCGCGAATATTTTGCCGGTTTATCTTGCAACATACGCTGCAACCAAGGCGTTAAATGTGAACGCGCTTGAAAGCGATAACCACTGGCCACTTCCACCAGCTCGACACCTTTACCTTGATACTCAGCAGTGATCTCGGCAATATAAGCGGCAACTTGCTGACGGCTTAAATCTTCATCGGCAAGGACGTCACGGCATAAAGCCGCTAATGATAACGGTTTCTTAGCAACAAAAATAGCCGCTTCGATGATCTGTTTATAAGGTGTTGTATTCACGCTCAGGTCTCATACTTATTCGGCTAAGCTTAAGTATATCTCACCCAACGGATTATTCTGGATAAGGCTAATTAAAGACTCTTTCAATAACTCTAGGATCGCTAGAAAACTAACCACAATACCGCGTCGCCCTTCTTCAAGATCGATAACTTGATGGAAAGTTCGAACTTTACCATCTTGCAGTAATGCTAGTATATGAGTCATCTTTTCACGCGTGGTTAATATTTCACGTTGGATCTGATGGTGCTCGAAATGTTCTGCTTTCTTGAGTAATTTTTGCAGATTATACGCCAAGTCACGCAGAGATACTTCAGCTAATAACGGGGTAGTGATAATATTTTCTGGCAATTCGGCACTAGCAACAAAAATATCGCGCTGGATCCTTGGATGTTTATCCAGATCTTCTGCCGCGTTCTTAAATATTTCGTATTCTTGTAACTGTCGAATAAGCACTAAACGTGGATCGTCGAGCTCTTCTTCTGCCACCACTAATTTAGGCAGTAGCAAACGTGACTTAATTTCCGCGAGCAGTGCTGCCATCACTAAATACTCACCGGCTAATTCAATTTTCAACGTGGTCATCAGCTCCACGTATTCCATGTATTGCGCAGTGATCTTTTGCATCGGCAATTGCAAAATATCGAGTTTTTGCTTTTTAATTAAATACAGCAATAAATCTAACGGTCCTTCAAATGCGTCTAAGAATACACTCAGCGCATCTGGCGGAATAAACAAATCCTTGGGTACTTTACGTAATAACTCGCCATTAACCTTGGCAATCGCAGTGCTAGACTCTACCACTGGTTAAGCAAACGAGGATGCATCACCGGCACCTTGACGAACAATAACAGCATCACCTTCAGAGTAATCAACAACCGTTGTTACTTGCTCACCTAAGTAACCGCCATTGATAATCAGCTCGACTTGGTTTTCAAGTTGGTCTCGGATCTCTTCCGGATCAAATTCAGCGCCTTCATTACCCGGTAAGATTAACGAGGTCGACATCATAGGTTCACCTAACGCTTCGAGTATTGCTAAAGCAATCGTATTGTCAGGTACACGAATACCGATAGTTTTACGCTTCGGATTCATTAAACGACGCGGCACTTCTTTAGTACCTTTAAAAATAAACGTAAAAGGACCTGGGGTATTATTTTTAAGCGCGCGGTAAGCATGATTATCAACACGTGCGTACAACGACAACTCCGATAAATCACGACATAACAAAGTAAAGTTATGCTCTTTATCTAATTTACGGATCTTACAAATACGCTCTAACGCGGTTTTATCTCCAATATGACAGCCTAGCGCATAGCCAGAATCGGTCGGATAGATGATCACGCCGCCGTTACGCAATATAGCAACGGCCTGACTGATTAAACGCGCTTGCGGATTATCAGGGTGCACGTAAAAAAATTGACTCATAATAATGATTCCTTAACTGTTTAATGACCTTTGCTGATACTGCTTAACTGGCCACTTGGCTACCTTTAAGCACCTTGCTCCACTGCGGAGACTGGTTTCGCATCGTTTTCAGGCCAAGACGACCACACTGGGGTACAATCTTTGGGGATATATAAATTGCGACCTAATTCAGTCCAACTGCTTGGACGATGAAAGTCAGAACCAACAGACCCAGACAAATTATAATCGCGACCATAACTGGCCAGCTGGGTACGTTCAGTAATACCTTGTTGTGGCTGTCCCACTTCTAAAGCATCACCACCCGCTTCTTCGAAGGCAGCTAATAATCTTTTAAACCATTTAGTTGACAGTTTATACTGCAGCGGATGAGCCAGTACAGCTTGCCCACCACATTGATGTATTATTTCTATTGTTTGTTCAATTGTTGCCCAGTTGGGTGGCACATAACCAGTTTTCCCTTTAGCTAAGAAACGTTTAAATACATTTTGAAAGGTGTTTTCGACGCCTTGTTCAACCAAGTATTTGGCAAAGTGACTACGCGTAATACTGGCATCACCAGCAAGCGCTTTCGCACCTTCGTACGCATTAGGAATGCGCGCTTTAGCTAAACGATTACCCATTTCAACAGCACGTTCTTCACGCTTATTACGTTGGTCAGCTAAAAATGCCTGTAATGCCGGATTAGTTAAGTCTACATTTAAGCCAACCACATGAATTTCATGATTTTGCCAATTAGTTGAAACCTCAACACCATTGATTAAAGTCAGCGGCAGCTGATTCGCAGCAATGGCATCGTGTCCTTCTTGTAAACCATCAGTGGTATCGTGATCGGTGATCGCTAACACATCAACGCGATTTTCAACTGCACGTTGCACCAATTCAGCTGGACTTAAAGAGCCGTCAGAGGCTGTAGTATGAGAATGTAAATCGTATATCATAAAAATAGAGCGTATCCAGCGATAAAAAGTCAGAAAAGGACCAATAAGGCCCCATTATAAGTTTTATTTAACAATTTCACACAAATATTAATAAAAGTATTGACAATAATAGCCCTAAACGAATAAGTTTAACCTACTTAGATAACTTTATGGCTCAGACGCAATGCAAAATATCACAAACCTAACAATCAATTGGTGGTGGCACATCCCTCATTAAACGGGCATGTGATTTTGTGATATCTGCAGTAAATGTAAATCTACAAAAAATAACAAACATTAAAGCCCGTTTCATTGAAACGGGCTTTTTTATTGGAAATTTAGACACTCTAAAGCAAGGAAAGTGCTATGACGCAACTATTAGCGCCAGGTAAATTACATTCGATTCAGCAAGATTGTCCTCACATTGACGATCCCCTTGCCTTCTATCGCCACATGTATCGTCCCAGTGGTAACAGCCTCTTATTAGAATCCGCTGACATCGTGACAAAGACGGCATTGCAAAGTTTAATCTTGCTAGATGCGGCCGTGAAAATAGCGTGTTTCGGCAGAACCGTTGAGTTCACCGCATTAACTCTGAATGGCGAGAACCTTCTGCCTTTCTTAGCCGATGAATTTACAACCCAACTTGGTAGCGACGCTATCACCTCTCTGAGCCAGAACAATTTAACATTAACGTTTGCACCAACCGATGACAGTCTTGATGAAGATTCACGTTTACAGTCATCATCTCCTTTCGACGCACTGCGTACTATTATCAACCGTGTTGTTCCTGAAACTCCGTTTCATGAAGCGCTATTTTTAGGTGGTTGTTTCGCTTATGACATGATTGCGAGTGTTGAACATTTACCAAGCGTGCCAGATGGCGCAAATATCTGTCCCGATTTTGTTTTCTATATTGCTGAAACCTTAATTGTGATTGACCGTCAAACTCAACAGTCAAAACTAATCGGCAGTGTATTCGGTGGTGAGCATTTTGCTAAAGCACTATGTGAAACAGAAGCGAAACTGGCGCGAATCCAAACGGAATGCACAACAGAGTTAACAGCTAACTCAATAGTTAAAACAGCTGAGCTAACACTTAATGTAGATATCAGCGACAGTGAATTTTGTGCCACGGTAGAAGGGTTAAAAGACTATATTCGTAAAGGTGATATCTTCCAAGTTGTACCGTCGCGTTGCTTTAACCTACCTTGCCCTGATTCATTAGCCGCTTATGAAAAACTCAAGCAGACTAACGCAAGTCCATATATGTTCTACCTGAACGATTCTGACTTTGTGTTATTTGGGGCATCACCAGAAAGCGCGTTGAAATATGATGCACAAAGCAATGACGTTGAGATTTATCCGATTGCCGGTACTCGCCGCCGTGGTTTCCGCGCCGATGGTTCGATATGTCCCGACTTAGATGGCCGTATTGAATTAGAACTACGCCAAGACAAGAAAGAAACAGCAGAGCACATCATGCTGGTTGATTTAGCTCGTAATGACGTTGCCCGAATTAGTCAGCCTGGTACTCGTTATGTTGCCAACCTATTAAACGTAGACCGTTATAGCCACGTGATGCACTTAGTATCGCGTGTAAAAGGTAAACTGCGTAATGACCTTGACGCCTTGCATGCTTATCAAGCTTGTATGAATATGGGCACACTCGTTGGCGCACCGAAGATCCGTGCTGCAGAATTAGTTCGTCAAGTAGAACAACAACGCCGTGGTAGTTATGGCGGAGCCGTTGGTTACCTTACGGGTGATGGCACTATGGATACATGTATTGTCATTCGTTCAGCGTTTGTTAAGGATGACATCGCGTACGTGCAAGCAGGCGCAGGTGTAGTTTATGATTCAAACCCACAAGCAGAAGCCGATGAAACCCGCAGTAAAGCAGCTGCAGTCTTAAATGCCGTTGCCCTCGCACAAGGTTCATCATTAGCTGCCATCATGAAGGTAGAAAGTTCGGCAGCAGGATCTAACTCGACGACAAACAACTCAAGCACAGCTAACAGCGCTAAGTAACGGAGGCAACATGAGCAATACATTATTTTTATTAGACAACTTTGACTCTTTTACTTACAACCTAGTGGATCAATTCCGCAGCCTAGGTCATGACGTTAAAATTTACCGTAACAGCATTAGTGCACAAGCGATTAAACAGCAAATAGACCAATGTGAAAACAACCCAGTTGTGGTACTTTCACCGGGCCCAGGTAATCCATCAGAAGCAGGTTGTTTATTGGAACTTATCCGCTTATGTCGCGGTCAATATCCAATGATTGGCATCTGCTTAGGCCACCAGGCACTGGTACAACAGTATGGTGGTGTGGTTGGTCGTGCAGAAGAGATCATGCATGGTAAAGCCTCATCAATTAATCATGATGGTCAGTTTATGTTTGCCGGTTTAAGTCAGCCGTTGCCTGTTGCCCGTTATCATTCATTAGTGGCAACAGAAGTACCGAGCAGCTTAACCGTTAATGCCGAATTTAATGGTATGCCAATGGCAATTATTCAACCAGAAGATAAAGTAATTGGTTTTCAATTTCATCCCGAATCAATATTAACCAGTGAAGGCGCTGAACTGTTAAAAAATACCCTAGCATGGGCAACAGCATCAGTAACAAGCCCTAAGGAGTAGGTCATGGCAGAATCAACAGTATCGACAAACATAGTATCGGAAAAAGCAGTAGCACCAGCAACAATCACCGCTATTCTAGAAAAGTTATACGCAAACCAAGTACTGACGCTTGAAGAGTCAGAAACCGTGTTTACGGCGGTAGTGCAAGGTGAAATGGACCCAATCGTACTTTCGTCCGTGCTAACAGCATTAAAAATACGTGGTGAACAGCCAGACGAGATTGCAGGTGCAGCGCAAGCACTATTAGCAGCTGCAACACCTTTCCCAGCAGTAGAAGGCCTACATGCCGATTGCTGTGGCACTGGTGGTGATAACATGAATAC
>Ga0209396_1005915_pt1 | contig 11417 bp, 7 predicted proteins | sample GOMGulsemesocosm_6_FD_184638 | JGI IMG/M metagenome (GOLD analysis project Ga0209396, IMG submission 184638) | Methane-oxidizing microbial communities from mesocosms in the Gulf of Mexico - GOM8C Gulf of Mexico (SPAdes) (version 2) | ecosystem: Environmental > Aquatic > Marine > Cold seeps... | reverse complement strand
ATCATAAACAAGCAATCACTTATTTTTAATAAGAATAGCTATTTTAGCGTTATGAAACATTTAATTCGGCTATGCTTACAAGTTAGTACTAAATTTAAAGCCTATATTATTAGTTAGTTACAAGTGCATTGGATTTTTTGTATTCAGAAGGTGTTAAACCGGTTATTTTTTTAAATGTTTTATTAAAAGTACTTTTTGCATTAAAACCCGCATCCATAGCAACGGTTAAAATATTTTTTTCGGGCTGATTGAGCAAGATCTCTTTTGCATATTCGATACGATAACTGGCTATTAATTCATAAAAATTTATTTGTCGGTATTGGTTGATTGCCTGAGATAAATATTGTGATGGTGCATTAATTTCTTTTGCTAATTTTTCAATATTTAAACTATTATCTAAAAAATGGTGGTGCTTATGCATTACATTATCAACTAACTTTAAAATCTCTAAAGCGTGCTCTTTTGATAGCGCTGACTTTTCGTATTTATCAGAAATTTCACACAATTCAACAATTGGTTTTTCAACCGGTTTTTTACAAAAAAGCACTGTTAAAATGGTTAGACCAAATAATACAAAAATATCAATTAAGCTAGTGAAAATATCAATTGCAAGCCAAGAAACCCCTAAACTTTCCCATGGAATATCAATGACACCAGAAATCATATTATGTAGTAAAGATAACCATAAGAAAGTCATGGTTAACCACACACCCTTTAGCCAAATGTAGGTTTGATTATCATAACCTACCGAATATAAAGAGCCTTGATAAAACTTAAATAACATGGATATAAAGTGGGTGCTACTCGTTATAATAAACAGCAATACAAAGGCATAATCGCTGAAAACTAATAGCCATGGTTGCTCATTTTTAGGTAATTCAGTGATATAAAAAGGATAAATGATAAAAGGTGATAATAATAAGCAACCAATTATCAGCACTATAATTGACTTAGTATCTAGTAAAGGTGTTTTTTGCATTAAAAGGGTTGAGTGTGTAAAGCGAGTCATTAAGGGCCCAAGAAGTAAAATACAGGGCACAATACAAAGAGATAATTTATCAGCAATTTCAACGCTTAAAAATAAGAAAGTATAATTAAGTAATTTAACCAGCAAAAAAAGTATTAAAAAGAGATTCATTTTATTTAAAGAAGGTAACCACTTTAATCCAATATTCACTAAACTAATAAGCATGAGAAGCATTATTATTGATGAAAAATCTAAAATGAACTCAAAAACCTCTATTAAACTCTGCATTAACAATCACTTATTATATTTATTCTTTTTAGGTAAACTAGTTTAATGCAAGCTTTTAATAAATTCAGTAAATATTTCTCAGAGTTATAAATTTGTAGCAAAAATTGAGATAATATTTACAGATGTTAAGTTATTTTCATGTGCTAAGTAATTTATTGGTTTAACTATTTTGGCTGTGGATAGTCACAAGGCATTAATCAACCTTAGGGTGTTAGAAATTTATTTAGCTTTTGGATTTAACTCTCGATCATTTTTTTACAACCCCATTCATAAATATCTAATCTATTTAAAAATCAGGGTTTAATACAATTTTGACTTGTCCCGCTTTACCGGGGGTTAGCTTAAGAAGACAAAATACAGATATAAAATGTCCTGCTTTATCGGGAGAGACATAATATTCCAACAATTATGACAAGGTTGTAGTTACTTATAGTTTTACAGGTAATCACAAAATGTTATTAAACAAATCAGTTTTAGTTCTAACTTTACATTTCTTATTAAGTGCATGTTCTAGTGATTCATCAAACGATAAATCCAAACCACCGATGACTACACAAAATATGGCACCTGTTATTAGTCATAATAATCAGCAATCGGCGGACAGTTTTACCTCTGTCTCACTCAATATAAATGCCACAGATACTGATGGCACAATTAAAACTTATAGCTGGGTTCAAAGCTCCGGTACTCCTGTTCAGTTAAATAATAGTAACAGTGCCAATGTCTCATTCGAAGCACCGGAAATTACCGGACAATTAAGTTTTACCGTTAGTGTTACTGATGATAAAGGGGCATCTAGCAGCGACACCATTAACATCGATATCATAGGTCCTTTAGTTGGTAGCTGGTCACGAGAGGGTTATCATCAGTATATTGAGGTGAATGTTGAACAGGTGTCTTTGTTAGAATATACACCCAATACAAATGATCTCACCTCCGGTTGGTGCTATTTCAGTGATGAAGTAGCGACCGATGATCTGCAAAAATTTGCACCTATCTCTTTTAGTGAAGATTATCAGGCGATGACATTAGATCCTCTTTATTTTGGGGATGACGATGGCCGTCGGTATTATAAAAAGTTAAATCAGTTACCTGAAATATGTAAAAGTGGCGGTATGTTAACATCAGATGACCCGAACTTTATGGGGGATGCCATGGATGATTTTCAACTATTCTGGCATGCCTTTCAAACCCACTATCCTTTTTTTGAGCTCAGAAATAAAGACTGGCAAAAGGAATACGATCAGCATGTCGGGCTTGTTAACAGTAATACCAGTGTTGATGAATTAGCTGAAGTTTTTACTAGTATGCTAAATAATATCTCTGATGGTCATATCGGAATTTATTTAGACGACGATTATATAGATATCAATACCGGTTGGATGGAGGATGGAGTTTTCGAGCGCTTAAAAACACAATTCGAACAACAAAAATATGAGAACAATGGTATCGCTAATTTCTGGAATTATTATTGGCATAGAATTGAAATACAAAATAATATTGTCACTGAAAAATATGTCGATATTGAGCTGTCAATCGAATTAGCTAAAGAGTCATCAATAGCGTGGGGGAAGTTAACTCCCGCCGGCCAGGAAAATATCGGCTATTTAAAAGTTGGTTCATTTTCAACTGATAGCCAGCACGATTATGATTTTTATATCAATACAATAGACTCAATCATGGCGTCATTACAGGAAACCGATGCGCTTATTATTGATTTGCGTTTAAATAGTGGTGGTAACGAAGTGATAGGCTTTCACCTTGCCAATTATTTTGCCGATAAAAAACGCCATGCATTTAGCAAACAAGTGCAAGATATTAATGGCTTAAGCGAAGGAGTGCCTTTTTTCATTGAACCTCATAACAATAAACCTTTGTATGATAAACCCGTGCGTATTCTTATCGACGCAGGTTCCGCTAGCGCCGCCGAAACATTTTCTATTGTGATGCGAACACTAAGTCAGGTTCAGATTATTGGCGAGCGTTCAGCAGGTGATATTGCTAGCCAGTTAAGTAAAAGATTGCCTTTTAGTGGGATGGTTCTAGGAATACCAAATACAATTTATACTACATTTGATAACAAGGTATTTGAAAATATTGGTGTCCCAGTAGACCACCTTGTACTCGATTTCACCGCTGAGGATTTATTACTTGAAAAAGACTCTGTATTAGATGCAGCACTCAACTCTTTAAAATAGACAGTGCGCGATATTTAGTTTTCAGGTGTTACTTTAATTCGATAATAAATCGATTTATGTTTTAAGCCAGCTTTGAATTGGGATTGTCTATTTCTTACTGGCTATGTAACACCCTCTATTTACCGAGGAAAATTGATAATAGGATCTCCTCTGCCAAGATGTAATGAGTACTTTCTCTTGTAGATTCTAAATATGCTGTCATAAATTCAATAAACATTCTGACCTTGGCAGGTAAATAACTCCGCTTGAGATTAATTGTAAACACACCTTTATCGATGATATGACCCCGCTATAATTTATGAAAAAGGTAATTAAATTGACGAAATGGGTACAAAGTGATTGTTTATAATTGTATCAAGTGTTAGTTTAATCCCATGAAAATACTTTGTTATATCTCACAAATTTGCTGGTGGCGCTCTATTTAGAGCGGCACTTGAATCTATTTGTTCAACGGCTGCCGAAAGGTAAAGGTTGAATATCACTCTATCTCTTTCGGTCGCTTTTTAAAACTGAAGGAAATACACATGAATCACAAAATTTTAACTGGCGATAGACCTACAGGGCCACTTCATTTAGGTCATTATGTTGGTTCGTTAAAAAATCGAATTGAATTACAAAACCAATATTCACAAACTATTTTAATAGCTGACTTACAAGGTCTTACTGATAACGGTCATAACCCACAAAAAGTGTCGGGTAATATTTTAAATGTTTTGGCTGATTATCTTGCTGTTGGTATTTGCCCTACTAAAACCACTATTTGTTTGCAATCAGCTTTGCCTGCTTTATCTGAACTTGCTATGTTTTATGCAAACTTAGTATCAGTTTCACGTTTAGAGCGTAATCCAACGGTTAAAGCTGAAATTGCTAGTAAGCAATTTGGCAACTCTATCCCTGCTGGTTTTTTTAGTTACCCAATAAGCCAAGCTGCTGATATTACCGCTTTTGATGCTACTTTAGTGCCTGTAGGTGATGATCAGCTACCTATGATAGAAATTACCAATGAAATTGTTAGGAAGTTAAATAATATTGCTAAGGAACCTGTTTTAGTAGAAGCAAAACCCTTGTTGAGTGATACACCTAGGTTACCGGGTGTTGATGGTAAAGCTAAAATGTCTAAATCACTGGGTAATGTGATTACTTTTGGTAGTAGTGATGACATGATAGTGAAAGCTGTTCGCGCTATGTATACCGACTCAAATCACTTAAGAGTAGATGATCCAGGGCAAGTTGAAGGTAATGTTGTATTTACATATTTAGATGCCTTCCATGAAGATAAAGCCCATATCATACAACTCAAAAATCATTATGCTGCTGGTGGGTTAGGGGATAGTAAACTTAAAGGTATTTTAAGCGATTGTTTAATTAATTTAATAACACCTATCAGAGCAAAGAGAGAGAGTTACTTGGCTGATAAAGCTGAACTAATTTCTATTTTAAAAGCAGGAACTGAGCTGGCAAACCAACAAACGCAGGCTGTTTCTCAGCGTGTTAAATCGGCTTTTGGATTAAATTTATTCTGAAATGCAGTTGTGTTTTTAAGTTTTAAAATAGCCATTATTAAATATAATGGCTATTTACCTCATTCCCACATTTAACCTTATTTATTTAATGGTTCAGGCTGAAATGTTTTTTGACCAATTTTATTGGTATTGAAGTTTGGAAAATCTCTTACTGACGCAAGTACTTTTGGGTCACCGGTGATCATACGCACGAGGTGATTGGTATCACTTATAAAGTAATAAGTTGCAGGTCCTTTGTCATTGGGACGTTGAAAAAACCACTCATCAACATCATGACCTAACATTTTAGATGTGCCAATAAATTGTGCATTACATGTTATTAATACATCTTGCATGAGTATCAGTTCATGACAAGGGTCTATCTCATCATTTAATACTGCAGCTTCAAACTCAGAAGTATTTGTCATATCTTCACGCGTATATGACACTTTAGATTTGAATGATTCATCAGTACTGGGGTACATGATTTCAGACATCCATAATCTGTGACCTGTTTTTTTCTCAGACCAAGGGTTAAATAACCCATCAATGCGACAAACATTTTTTTTATAATCGAACCAACAGTACCCTGAAGTAATATCATCGTCAGCCTGCATAGGCATCCAATATGAAATGTAACTGCTACTCCATTGCTCAGGTAGTAAAGGAGCGACTTTTGTTATTTTATTAAACTGCATTTATTTTTTTCCTCGTGCTAAAGCTTTTTCAAGTGCTTGTCCTAATGTCGGCGGCAGTGGAGGTAATTGATTTCTACGTGTCGCAAAGCTTTGGGCTAGCTCAGGAGTTGATAAATGCATGCGATCTTCTACGCTTTCAAACCATAATCGGCTAGTACTTGCATGTCGATCAAATAATTGCATTACAGGCATCACATTTTGGTTAAAGTCTTCTAGCGCCATCGCTATATTATCACTATGATCATAAACCGATTTAACTAAGATTTGTGCTCCAACTACAGCCATAGTTGTACCGTGGCCAATAGAAAAGTGGCCTGATTGCAGTGCATCACCTAATAAAACAATATTATCGCTATAGGCTTTTTCATGACTTAATGTCATGAAGTTACGCCACTTTAGTCCTTTTGGTGATATTACAGTATGACTGTCTAACTCTTCATTAAAGACTGAAGCAATAAAAGCTTCTGCATCTTGAGTCGACATTTCATCAAGGCCTGAATTCATATAAGTTTCTTCACTACATTCAACGACAAAAGTACTCATATCACTGGAGTATTTATAACAATGAGCAACAAAAATACCTTTAGACTTCGCTTTAAAAATCAAATTCATTTCGTCGAATTTTTTGGTTGTTCCGTACCACATGTAACGGTTTTTACCGAATTCAACTTTAGGTTTTAATGCTTCTTTGTAGTAAGTCGATGTATGATTAATACCATTTGAAACAACAACTAAATCATATTTGTCACATTGTAGGTCAACGAGCTCTGATGCCGGTTTTTCATATTCAATCGAAATGCCTAAGCCAATACATAATTGGCGAAGTTCATGCACCATAGACTTACGCTCGGCACCACATAGTGTTACACCTGTTTTGGTTAAGGCTGAGTCATTATGATGTGTGAGCTTAAATTCTTCTATGTATTGAGCATCTAAAGTTTCATGATTAGATAAATATGACAGTGGATTTGCGGGATGATGTGGTGCTCTACCTGGTAGTACAACACCCCAGCCAACGCTTTCGTCTTGATTATTTTTTTCTATAATATTGATATTCCAATCAGAGTTTAGCTTTTTGATTTGACTAGAAAACATAAGACCTGCAGGACCTGCACCGATCACAAGAATATTCATTAATTTAATCTCCCTATTTTGTACCAAACATTTTGTTTTTGTTGAAGTTGTCGAATTTTGCTGTAGTCCATTGAAGTAAAATATAGCTTCTCTGCCATATCAGGCGGGTAAAGCCTTGGAAATTTTTGACCCATATAGCGTAAATAACGGGCTCTTAAGAAAAAAATAGGATTTGAACAACTTAATACTTCATAATTTGCCCTTGCCATATCTTGCATAGCATCAGCTTCTTTTTTTCTTAATTGAGTAAATCTAGATAGAATTTTTTCTGGGTCATTTTTAAATTGATCAAATAAAAATGATAAAACATACGCATCTTCAAGGGCCATATTCATACCTTGACCTAAAAAAGGAGCGGTCGCATGTGCGGAATCACCAATGAGTAAGGCTTTGTCTTTATAGTGAAAAGTAGATGAACGTACATTTATCAGATCATTACTCGGCTTAATCATAAATTGTTCAAGTAATTCTTGGCGAATATCATCTGGTACCATAGAGTAGTAGCGATCAAAGAATGCTTTCATCGCAGCTTTATCATCAGTATGTAGACTTACTTTTCCGGTAAAGGGAAGGCAAACCGCGAAACTGATACTGCCATCAGGAATTGTTGCTGCTCTACCTGCAAACTGACCATGGGAGTCCATGCCAAAAAAGTGTAAAAGATCAGGTCTTAAGCCGACTTTTTTAGCATCTGGAATAACTAAGGTTTTATAACCATGCTTAAAAAAAGATTGCTCAAATTCAAATCGTCGGCAATGGGTTTGCATTGCATCTCGTACACAAGATCGGGCTCCATCAGCGCCTATAATTAAATCACCATAATGATTAATATAGTTATCATGATTATCCTTTGTTATAAGGTGACATTTATCTAGGTTCACCTCAAAACATCGCTGGTTATAATGATAATTTACACCTGATTTTTCTGCATATTTGTTAAGAAGCAACTGAAAAGCACTGCGGCTCAGAGATAATGGTTTTAATTTATCTAATGGAGGGAGCTCTCTAATTTTATTTTTACCTGCAACAAATAAAGACATACCTGATACTTCTATACCGCAGGCTTGAAGCTCTTTAAGTGGAATGCCAGCTTCCACAACAGCCTCTATACCACGTACAGTCATACTGACACCTATTGCTCTAGAACTAACTTGATCTATGTAATCACTTTGATCGAGTAAAGGGTTACCTCGCTTTTCAATGACATGAACTTCAAGTCCTTTTCTAGCCAAAAATATTGCTGTAAGACTGCCAGCTAGACCGCCGCCAACAAGGATTATTTTTTTCATTATTAACCTTCCCTTGATAATTTATTTGTTGCGAGTTCAGTCATTTGTTTTTGATAAAACTCAAGTAATTCTATTTGTGTTTCTGGTGGGGTAACTTTTATTTCTTTGGCTATATCAGCTAGTTTTTTACACTCTTGCGCTAGTGAAAAACAGCCTTTTTTGTAATCTGATGTCGCTTTAAATTTTATAGCTTGAGGCAGTGGTGGACCTGCATTACGTCCCGCAACTCCAGACGGTAATGTCATAAGATGAACTGACAAAGGTCGTAAAATACCCGTCATTAAATCTATGGCGGCATTCATTAATCGCGATCGACGCATGCTACCTTTTGTAGTTTGTGCAAAATGTTGCATCATCATTTTAAACATCAGTTCATGACAGCCTTGATAAAGCGTCATTAAATCTCTGGCATTTGGATTTGTAACGACATTGCATCCTGCACGTTCACTTATCACTGGGTTTTTTAAAACTGGATAAGCTGGTTCAAAAGGAATATCACTTAGGGTGAGTTTTTTAGATATCGATCTTAAGCGATTAAAGTGGCTAAGCTCGAACTGTGGTGAATCAGCACTAGCGCCTTCTCCTTGTTCGGTAACAAAGTCGATAGCAAATAACGCAGTTTCTTTATCATAAACTTCGAACTGATAATTGGGATAAGCCCGATTAATGATTTCGTTTAGAAATAAGTGGTGCTCACCGCCTTGTTTATTCGTCTCTTGGGTATATAAGTCAGGTATTTCGGTTATGGCTGTGCGGATTTCGTTGTAAAAATCTGCAATTGACTTACCAACAGAAGGAAAAAAATGAGGCCATTCAAAGCGAACAAATTTAGCAATGATATGCTCAGAAAAGGGCTCAAAGGAGAATTCGGTATCTAAGCCAAATTTGTCTTTGGCTGCTTGTGCAAAAACAGGCTCTCCGGGATAGAAAGGCTCACCTAATGACATCAATATATTATTGATCACTAGGTAATGTATCATTTCTTCATGGGCTATCTCTAAAATAGCACCTCGCCAACCACTGTTTCTTCGCCTTTCTTTTGAGCCGTTAACTAACTCTAATTGCGCTTGTGTCCAACGTCCTGATTTTACGTATTGCTCTCCCGCAGCATAGGTAGGTAAAGAATAGGCGCTATAAAGGTATTGCAACATTATCGATAGCTCTAAATCTACCGCATCACGTAGTTTGGTTATTAATTGTGCTTTATTTTTTATACTACCTTGTGCCATAAATACAGGCTCTAATGGCGGGAGCTCTTTAGGCATTGCTGATTGCTCAACATTACTTAAATACTTCAGAAATAAATGTGATTTTACAGATGACATTTCTCTGGTACTTGGCATGTAATAACTTTTATCACGGTTTTTAGGGTCGCACATTTGCCACATTAAGCGGGCATAAGTCTCACATTTACATTTATCGGCCATACTGAAGACTTTGTCAGCCATAAAAGGATAAAGCAGTTCGTAATAACCCATTACATTATGATAAAGGAAGTCATAATCTACATTTTCATCTGCGACATCGAGTAAAGCCCAATCATCACTGAGTATTCGAACTTGTACTGGACTATGGTGCTCACCTAAAAATAACTCACCGCTACCAGGTGCTAAGCTTTCAATATTGAGTTTACCTCTACCATTATTATCAGTTTCTATATAAGCATCACACAGTAGGTTTTTAGGTGTTGTTATATTAGGAATTAATTTATTAATCGAGTGAGGCTTACCTCTGAAATAACTAAATACATCGATAGATTGTATGCTTTTATGTTCAGATTTAGGATTAGCTGATTCAATTGCGATGATGTGTTGCTCTGCTTGTATGTGCCAATCAGTTTCGTGCCAGTTGTGTTGATTTGACTGTAAACTGAGTGATTGAGTATCTAGTTGCTCATCACTAACAAGTAAAGGCACATCAAATACACCTGCACTGTTATTTGATTGTTGATATAGAGATTCAGGTAAAACAGCGAGTGTTTTTCCTGAATCTGATTTTAATAATAAGTCACCTAGTGAGGTTTTTTTTGTCAGTTTTGGTGGCATGCCACTTTGTACTGGAAACTCTTCTAAGTAGCTTTGATGCGGAATACTAATGGGCATATTAAAACTTACCCAGTTGTCCTTTATTTTTACGGCTATAGGTGAAAATAGAGAGGCATCATCTGGCTGTAAGATTCTACCGGTAGGGCTAGTTGCCATATCTTGTTTTCGCCACACACAGATGGTGCCATGTAAATCACAAAACACGGGTGTATCTGGTTGGCTGGGAGGAGATAAGTTTGAAATACAATACTGGACTGTTAAGCCCAGTACATCAGGATCTTCAAGTGCAATCTTTAACTGTACTAAGAATGGTGAATCAATATTAAGCTGATTAAATATAAAATTTTCATTATTTTTACTCACTGAAAATTGAAATAATCTTGCTTCGGCCATTTCTTCATGCATGAAATGTGTTGGCTGCTCAACAATATATCCAGGATTAAGCCAGCGAACGCCATGGGTGCAGTCTATATCAGAAGATAATATATGCGCAGTATTAGCAGAGGCATCACCATCACTAATTGTTAATTGTCCTGCATAAATTAACGCAGAATCTCGACGAGTCGGATCGTTATCGACCCAACGAGCACGATTAAATGAAGTTCTTAAATACTCATTGTAATGCCCCCATAAAGCAAGTTTACTGCCTACTAACGGATCGTCGGTTTGGTAACTGCCATGTTTTAACTGAACCGACGTGACAAAAGTATTCTCCCAGGAAAAATGGTTATTACCTATCATGTTATAACCAGTAACATGATTAAATTTCCCAGTTTTATCTTCTTTACCTTGAGCATTAAACTTAGGTTCAAAAGATTTTAGATATTCATGACACTTACTTGGGTGCTGCTCTAAGTCAAATGCAGCACCATTTTGAAAAACAGTATTAGTTGCTATATCGAGTGTATTATTGATATTTCTATTTGCTGTTGGCACGTTAACACGTGCCACTCCTTTAAAATGAACTCGTGGAAAATCGAGAATACTCATTTTATGTAATTTCCTATATTTATCATTTTCTTTAACTTTTATTCATGACTATCGGTCATGCTCTCTTCTTCAGCTTCAATACGTTTTAGAAGCTTTAAGGCAGCACTTTTTCCAGCCATAATGCCACCTTCCATCCAGCCGCAATGAGGTGTATAAGCATCAGATGCGGAAATTATCTTGCTTTTTTTGTGTACAAAACTAAGAGGGTGGGTTGGGCTACACTCTTTGGAAAACTCAACACCATGTATCCAATATTTATGGGTTTGTTCAATTGGATCTGGGATTTGATCTATGTGGCACTGAATT
>Ga0209396_1005909_pt1 | contig 11426 bp, 23 predicted proteins | sample GOMGulsemesocosm_6_FD_184638 | JGI IMG/M metagenome (GOLD analysis project Ga0209396, IMG submission 184638) | Methane-oxidizing microbial communities from mesocosms in the Gulf of Mexico - GOM8C Gulf of Mexico (SPAdes) (version 2) | ecosystem: Environmental > Aquatic > Marine > Cold seeps... | reverse complement strand
TGAAAATAAATTTTGTACTGTTTTAAAGGGATCATCTTGACCAAATGAAGAGATACTAACAACTAGTGAAACAAACAGAAAAATTCGCTGAATCTTATACATAAACTTGAAACTCCATTTAAATATAACGCCTTGCTAATGGGCTTAAAACTGATTGCTAAAATGGCGAGGTACGAGCCAAGCAAACTGTTTTAAGTCCTGTTAAGCAACCTGTTCTATTTTATTTTACCGTTGAACCAAACTAAACCAGTTCCCAGAATTGTCTATGCCCATAGCTTCGACGCCATAAAGCTGCTTTGTAGGTGGCTGGATAAACTCCACTCCTTTAGTCACAAGCTCTTCGTACGTTTTTTGGCAATTTTCAGTTTCAAAAACGCCCGCTCCAAATGCGCCTTCTTCGATTAAACTTCGTATTTTTTCGGCAGAGTCTTTGGTGAACATAGGTCCCTCTTTTGGCTCTGCCAATACCAGCTGAAGTTGTGATTTAGATTTCGGATATACAGTTAACCATCGAAAACCTCCTTCCACTTTCATGTCATCACCGACCTCGAAACCGAGCTTGTTTTTGTAAAAATCAAGAGCTTCGTCCTGATTAAGTACATATATTGTTGCATGCGCTATGGATGTGATCATCTTTATATTCCCAGTTATTAATTCATCTTTATTTTATAGAAATAATCAAAATGATATTTCTCCAATATTGCTCAATTAGCCAATTTTCCCAAAAAATGGTAGGCATAACATGCCGGTATGGCCTGCGAGGGAAAACGGCATACTTCAGTAGACAAAGCCCAAAGCTTACGACGATATAAAGTAGGTGCCAAACCAACTTGTTTTAAAAACAATGAAGAAAAACTACCAAGACTTATGTAACCCACTTTCTCGCAAACTTCTGAGACACTCAAATTTTCCGTAATAAGCATTTTCTTAGCTTTTTCGACTCTAAGCCGAATCAAAAATTCGTTAGGCGTTTCTCCATAAGTATCCTTGAAAACACGCAAAAAATGGTAAGGAGACATATATGAGTGCTTTGCTATATCGGATAAGCTGAGCGGTGCTTGATAATTATCAGCAATATAATCCCTGCCAGCATTCAATCTTTCAAATTTATAGTTCGTAGCCATAAAATATACTTCTTGACCCATGTAAAATATAACCCCACTAAGGGGAGATTTACAGTTGGCTAAAATGTTAAACGCAATGAAAACAGCCAACACAATTTTTCCGTTTAAAGGCTTGTTAGCCGTCGCTATTCACAAAAGCTGTTAAATTCATGGTCATAAGCGCGCCTTTTTTTGGGAGGTCAGCTACGCAGATAACAGTACGAGCTGGGCAATGAGAACCAAACTCCTCTGCATAAGCTCGGTTCATTTCTTGAAAATCTTCGACTCGGATCAGAAACACATTAACATGCATAACATCCTTTAATGATGCACCAACATCATTAAGCATTGAGCTGAAATTTCGGACGATTTGCCTAGATTGACTATACGCGTCTGTTCCTGCCATCTTTGATGTTAATGAATTAACACCGGGTGTTCCTGAAATAGTAATGAACGGGCCAGCTTTGGCAATATGACTATATGGGCCAATTGGCTCAAACATTTTGTCTGGTGTAATGGTTTCAATCTTCATACTATGGGTAATACCTTCTGTTAAGTAAATGACGGCTAACGCCCACATTAATGGGCAAAAGATAGTTGGCTAAAATAAGCGACGAAGGAGCAAAAGCCAACTGTATTTTTTCCGGTTAAATTGCTTGTATGGTTACTGAACCTAGCACACTCGTAACAGTTTCATTTGCAGGTTTACTTAGTAACGGTTTCATTTTAAGAAACAAGTTAAGTAATCCCTGTCCATGCTCTTTTAAAAATTCAATATTATCGATTGCCAACTCAAGTTCATTTGCAACTGTCAGTTCGCAAAACTGTTGTGCTTGTTCATGAGTTAATTCAAATTCTGTTTCCGTAAATCGATCTCTAAATTTAATAGCAGAGTTTCCATTAAAATTGTTAAAGACAAAGCCTCGATCACAAGAGCAATATAAATAAACCATTTCTTCCGCAGTTTTTGCTATTATTTTTGCTATATCGTTTCGTTCGGATAATGAGACAACCTGAGTTTAAAAACCAGCCGTACCATATGCAGCATGGTATAAACCTGAATCACAAAGCTCTTGAGACGCTCCCCACTTTTCTAATAGTTGATAAGTGCTATTTAGATGTTTAATCAATGAACCATTTAAATGCTCAAACTCTCCTGCCCCCAACTCACTTAATTTATCAAACTTTGAATTCATAGCAATCCTTAAGTAGCCTAACGCAGCAATAAGCGTAAAATTATAGTTGGCTATAATGTTGAACGGAGCGGAACTGAACAAGCGTTACGTCCCTGTTTATTTGCTTGTTATATTTTTACTACTCTTATTCTACTTAATTTAACTAAACAAGCTCACTAGCCAATCAAATGTTAGAACTGTTGTAAAAATTTTTAAAGCAACTAAAGCTATGAATAATAATATTAGAGCGACTTTAAGTTTTCGACTTTTAAGATTATTCCAAAATAACAATTTGGCTTTAACTTCACTCTTTATTTCGTTAATAGCTTCTTTCATAAAGTACTCTTTTATACATCAATAAATTAATTTTAAAGCCACTTTCAAACAACATTATAACGTTCGTTTAATGGGCAAATAATAGTTGGTTAAAATAAGCGACGCAGGAACAAAAGCCAACTGTTATTTATCCTTGTTTAACAGTTTGTTATATGACTAATTTTCATTGTTTTTTTTGGGTTGTTTGAAGTTCATGATCCCTAAATAAATCCAACCACCAATCCAAGTAAATCCTAGAGCAAACGTTACTACACCACTAGTTAACATCGAACGTTCTTGTTTTTTTGCTAATCGAATGGCAAACAATGCAGGTAAAGCCGCCGTCAACAATAAGATATAAGGCACCATTGCTACATTAATATTCATATTACTCTCCTTGTAAATGTGACTTCATTTGTCATATAACGCCGTTTTAAGTGGCGCATAATAGTTGGCTAAAATTAGTGAGAAACGAACGCCGCCAACTGTTAGGCGTTTAAACTTCTTGTTAGCCTTTTATTGCCAATTTAGTTGCAGCTCTTTGTGTGCTGTTGCGCAGTCCTTTAAGTACAGGTTAATCAGGTTTTGATACGGTATACCGTTCTTATCTGATAGTACTTTAAAGTAATCAATTACATCTTCGTCTAAACGGATAGTAATTTGTTTCTTAAGCTTTTTAGCATAAGGATTAGGTACAGATTTTGAAAAATCATATTGTTCACGCATAATGAAAACCCTCATATTGTTTGCGCTCACCTTTATCAGCTTTACGCGCAGAAATTATACGAATACTTTCATTTTCATATCGATAGCAATGACACACTATCAGGGTTTTAAACTCAGAACTCTGCCCAAGTAAAATGAAGCGTTCTTCGTGTATCGAGCTATCGGGATCAGGAATTAAACGGCCATGCTCATCATAAAATACGGATTTAGCTTCATCAAAAGAAACACCATGTTTTATTCTGTTGGAGTCAGCTTTGTTTTGATCCCATTCAAATTTATATGTAGTAATAATTACATTGTAGTTATAGTGTAAAGAATATGCAAGTTTGACGAAAAGGCTAACGCCACAATAAGCGGCTTAAAATGGTTGGCTAAAATTAGCGAGGTACGAGCAAAAGCCAACTGTTTTTTGTCCGTTTAATTGCCTTGTTATTTTTTTTATACCATAATCCAATATATATTGGTATTCATGAGGTTTTACACTATGGCTAAAAATACAAGCGTAACATTAGGCGAGCATTTTGATCAATTTATAAATCAGCAACTTAACACTGGTCGATATGGCTCAGCAAGTGAAGTTGTTAGAGCGGGCTTAAGAGTGCTAGAAGATCAAGAAACTAAAATACTTAATTTACGCAATATGCTCGTTGAGGGTGAGAATAGTGGTGTTTCTGATTATTCATATGATTCGTTAATTACTGAGTTGGATAAAGACAATCACTGATGACGACATTTAAAATATCAGGTAAAGCTAAGATAGATTTAGTAAAAATAGCTAAATACACCCAGTTAACGTGGGGTACAGCACAAAGAAATAATTATTTAAAATTGATGGATGCCACGTTCCACCAATTAGCTAATGAACCATTACTTGGAGTTAGCTGTAACTATATTAGGGAAGGATACCAAAAACGCCCTCAAGGCAGTCATGTTATTTATTACAAAGAGCATAAAGCCAATCAAATTCTAATCGTGCGTATATTACATAAAAGTATGGATGTTAACTCCGCACTCTAGAAAAAAATAACGCCCTACGTAAGTTGTAGTTTTGGAGTGCAACGGAAAAACTATCCACTTCACGCACAGGTTAGACTGCGTAACCATAAAGCTATTCGTTATGTTCTTTTGATTTATATAGATGTGCAATTCCATCTATAGCTGCACCAATTGTAATGCCTAAAGCTATACCTAAACCGACATTATCAAAAACTGCGCCTAATGCAACGCCTATAGCTATGCCTGAACCTACCGCTGTACCAGACTTATATGAATTAGATTTATCCTGTTCTTTCTCGTCCGTTTCTATACTCATGATGTCCCTCATAAATGCACTAAGCTGAAATATTAATATAGCATTCTAACGCCTTGCTAAACGGAAAAATAACAATTGGCTATAATCGCGAAGCGATGGCCAACTGTTATTTTTGATCTTCCCCCGACAAAGTGGACACCATCCACTTTAATTCACCGCCAATTCGAACTCTGCGGGTGTTTTATATCCTAAACTTGAATGCAGTCGTTGTCTATTGTAAAAATAATTCATGTAACCTTTTAATTTTAAATGTAATTTATCTGTCGTCGCAAAAATATCCCCTCTAATTAAGTCAGCTTTTAATGAATGAAAAAATGATTCAACTTCAGCATTATCAGTACAACAACCTGGCCGGTTCATACTGGTCGTAATGTTATGTTTAACTAAGAATTGCTGCACTATATGCGCTCGATATTCAGCGCCTCTGTCAGTATGAAATAACACGGGTTGTGTGGGTTTACGATTCTTTATTGCAAGTTGTAGCGCTTTCAGCGTAAGCGCTGTTGATTTGTTCTACCCAAAAGCCCAACCAATGATGCGACGTGAAAACAAATCTAAGACAACGGCTAAGTAATACCAGCGCGTTCCTACTTTCAGGTACGTAATATCTCCCGACCATTGCTGATTCATAGCGTCAGGCTTACTGATATTTTTACGATTGTTTTTAATCTCTTTATAGAAAAATTTTACTTTAGCAGGTTTACGGTACGTTTTAAGTGCCCGCGCTCTTAAACCATTTTATTGCATTAAACGTGCAACACGCTTTTCACTAGTTAGAATGCCTGATCTTTTTAACGCATGAAACACGCGGGGACTACCATAGGTTTGGTGGTTTTTGTCGAAAATGCCCTTTATCTGCAACAGTAAATCGGCATCATCTATGACTCGCTTTGATAAAGGACGATGTCGCCATGAATAAAAGCCACTACGAGAGACTTCTAGCCATGAACAAAGGAATTTAACACCTAAGGCTTTTTTGTGTTTTTCGATGAATCCAAATCGCTCTGATGGACTTCCGCCAGATACCGTTGCCACTTTTTTAGTAAATCATTCTCCAGCTTTAAGCGGTCATTTTCTTTTTGTAGCTGTTTGATTTTATTCAGCTCTTTCTTTGAGGGCACTTTACTCATTAATTCACTATTGCTTTGATAGCGTTGAGGTTTTTTAAATTTACCTTCTCGGTACTCTTTTCGCCAACGAGAGAGCATTAACGGGTGAATATCGAGTGCTTGAGCAACATCCTTAGATAATATGTCGTTTTGTAAGCTTAGCTCTACAGCTTTAATTTTGAAATTAACAGGGTAAAACCAAGTCTTTTTAGGTTGGGTATATCTAGGCATTTTAGCCTCCTCAATGTGTTGAGGAGGTGTCCACTAAAACGGGGGAACTACAAAGTCCCGCTTGAACAGCTTGATACTCATTGAGCCTCCTCCCTAGCATCGCAGTTTAGCGTTATGCTGAAGGTGACAAAACCAAACAGGAGAAAGCTCAATGAACTTCTACATTAACACACACCCGTACTATTGTGGCATCGATTTACATGCCAGAACCCTTTATGTTTGTATACTCGACAACCAAGGCAAGGTTTGTCTTCACAAAGAGATATCTGCCAACCCAGAGTTACTTTATCAACTGCTTAAACCCTATATAGGAAATATCGTTGTCGGCGTTGAATGTATGCATTGTTGGTATTGGGTTGCTGACTATTGTGACGATATTGGTGTCGACTTTATTATCGGTCATGCCCTTTACATGAAAGCTATTCATGGCGGAAAAGCTAAAAATGATCGCATTGACTCCTATAAAATTGCTCACCTTATACGTGGGGGATATTTCCCGTTAGCTTATGTGTATCCCAAAGCCATGCGAGCAACACGTGATTTATTACGCAGACGCATGAAAATTGTAAGACATGGTGCAGATTTAAAGGGCCATGTTGTTAATACCACCAGCCAATATAATTTCCCCGACAACAAGGTTAACCTCAAAAACATCAGTGCCCGTGAACAACTTAGAGGTTCATTTCCCGACCCTATTGTGCAGCGCACCGTCGAATTAGATATGGTCATTTTAGATTGCTACGCAATAGAATTAGCCAAAGTAGAATGATTTATTGTACAACAGGCTAAAAAGCATAACCCTGTCCATTTTCAGTTACTAAAAAGTATCTCGGGTATTGGTCGTATCTTGGCATTAACCATCATTTATGAAATAGGCGATTTGAATCGTTTTCCCTCCGTACAAAAGTTTGCTTCCTATGCCCGTTTGGTCAAGTGTAAAGCTGAATCTGCTGGAAAGACCTATGGTACGCAAGGAAATAAAATCGGTAATGCGCATTTAAAGTGGGCATTTTCTGAAGCGGCGGTATTGCACTTACGTGGTAATGAAAAAACACAGCATTATTTATTAACACTACAAAAACGCATGAGTAAAGCCAAAGCCTTATCAGCATTGGCACACAAGCTAGGTTGTTGTATTTTTTATATGTTAAAAAATGAGAAACTCTTTGATGAAAACAAGTTTTTAAGGGGTTAGTCACGCAATGGGATGAGCTGAACGTCTAACTGGACAATGGGTTGAATGTAAAGAAATTGAAAATCGTGTGTTGGTTAACAACGTTCACTGACTTCAATTTATACATCAGATAGCCTGAGCCACTGAGCTTGATTAAAAATTCCATTGGCGTGCATTATTACAATGAATAAAGTCGCTTACACCTTAGCCGAGCCTGATACTAACTGGATATGTTAGTGAGGACATAAACCAGACGACTTGAATAGTGCTAGCATAAGGTTGACCGATAAATGTCTAGTGCCCCTGTCGCTATCAAAGGAATGAACAAGCAGACAGGCAGCGATGAGATCGCACTAAGAGAGCCTCTATATGTGTTTGCTGTAAGTGATTTACTTAACAGTTACCATGACAGACGAAGTGAACGAATTTATGAATTGAACGACAATCGACCGCTAGCGCGGTCGAATAAAACACTATTGCTCGTTGACAAGGTTATGGCTCATATGTGTTAGCTGCTGATTATATAATACCTTGTTCTATACACCATTCTCGTAATGCTTCTTCAGTGCGCTTTGCTTCAAATTTATACCATTCTTCAATTTGATCAGCGCTCTCTAGTAAAGACTTGAACCTTGCATAAGCACCTTTACGATTAAAGGTTGAACATACTTTTTCATATTCTGTTGGTAAGTATTCTAAAGTAAAATCGAAAGCGAGATTATTACCAAGATTTAATTCATTTTTATGAGGGATAGCCAAATATTTTTCATCATTAATATCGTCTGGTAATTCCTCCTCATTATCACCAAACTCAGAATAAAAGTATGTTTTGCCTGATTCTTTGCAAATGTACCCTTCATGATCAAATGGTGAACCAAAATTGACGAGTTCAAATAGATCTAAAACATCGCTAAATTTAATATTCATGCTGACCTCTGATGTGCGACTAAGCAGCTAACGCCTCATTAAGAGGGAATTTATAGTTGGCTAAAATGTTGAGCGCAGTGAAAACAGCCAACTGTAAATTTTCCTGCTTTAATGACTTGTTAGCCGTAGTTAGCTCTGCAGAAGAAATCTACGTAGATCTCGTTCTTGCCGCATGACATGCAAAATATAAACTTTGTCACTATCAACTTTATAGAAAATACGGCAGGGATTAACATTAACTTCGCGATAATTTAAGTTAACTAACTCCTGTGGCCTTTTGCCAGATTCAGGATGACTTTCTAACCTTGATATTTTATCGAATACTTTTTGAACTAATTCTTTAGCCGCAGGAATATTACTTAAAGCAATGTATTCAGCTATATCATTTAAATCATCAAGAGCAGGTGATGTCCATATTACTTCAGCCATTTGCTCATTTTCTCTTTTGCATCTTGGTTTGAAAATGTATTACCATTTTTAATTGCTTGCTCACCACGTGCTACGCCTTCAAGAATAGCCATTCGCTGTTGCATAAACTCATAATCATCAACATCAACTAAATAAGCAGATGGTTGCCCATGTTCAGTAATTAATACTGGTTCTTTGGAAATATGGAGATCAGCCAAAATTTTAGTAGCTTGACGTTTAAGTGTTGTTACGAGTTCAACTCTCATGATAAAACCTATTTAGAATCAAATAATGTATCACTATAGTATCACATGGGCTCAAGGTTACAACTATACGGCTAACGCCGCAATAAGCGGCTAAGTAATACTTGCTAAAATGTGAAACGAAGTGGAACCGAGCAAGTGTTAGTGTCCGACTTGATTGCCTTGTTAGCACTATTTAGCACAATGGTATCAAGCGCTATGCCCATAAATGACTCTTGGGCATCCACTGTTACCGTAAATGTATTCGATAAACTGTTAAATTTATCTTTAGAAACTTGGATACTTTTTGCTGTATAGCCTTTAGGCGTGTCTTCAAGGTCAACATTATATCGTCGTCTGTTTTTGTATGAATCTGGATCAAACCTTTTTACACCTTTAAACTTTAAGGCAATCTCTGAACCGAACATGACTGTGTATGAATATGGGATAATATGATGAACAGTCCAAAAAATATTTAGACCTAACAAAGCCGGAACACTTATTAATGATGTAAGTACGGTTATAGCATGCCATTCAAACTTGTTATTCTTTATTAGACAAATAACAAATCCCCAAAAGGTACCAATAAAGCCAATCGCCAATACGATTGTGATTGTCTCAGCTATATCCGAATATGATGAGCTAGCAATGTAATCCCATCTCAGCATTGTATATATACTAAAAAATAGAGGGATGAGAAGAAAACCTAGAAGCTTGAAAATATTAATCAACAGATTGACCTATAGTGCTAACGCCCGCATAAGGGGCTGATAATAGTTTGCTAAAATGTGAAACGAAATGGAACCGAGCAAACTGTTACGAGTCCGACTTGAAAACCCTTGTATGTTTCTTTACTCAGTATTTTTTAGCTTATACGACATCAAGCAACGCAAATACAGGCAAAATAAACTAACCGAAAGACAGAAGCTCCCGAATGTCCAAGAGTGGTATCTATATCTGCCAGTGTCTACAATTTCAAAAGGCTCGATTAAGTACCAAAACGCTAAACCACCAAAAAATAATGATACTAATAGAGAGTAATTTAACGCCTTAACTATTACATCAAAGTCGTGGCTAACCTTTCCTTTAAACGCCTTGTAACCATAGTAAACAAAGGCAACTGTAAGGCCCAAAGTAAATGTCATTATTATACAATCCGCAAGCCCTGTGATGTAATCTATGATAAATGAAACGATCACCACAATGGCTGAAAGAGTATGACTTAATGGTGATTTAAACAAAAGCATCCTTTGAAACATAACGCCCAAATAACAGGCTTAAAATTGTTTGTTAAAATGTTGAGGTACGAAAAACAACAAACTGTTTTAAGTCCTAGTTGATTTGCTTGTTATATGCCCTTTACAATACGCATTGAAGTGCGCATACTTAATGCAATAATTACTTGGAGACATATTATGCAAGCATTATACGATTTTGACGCCCCAAAAAAAGCAACAAATCTTAGTTTAAATAGTGACTTACTAAAAAGAACAAGAGCACTTAACATTAATTTATCTGCGACTTTAGAGCAAGCATTAAAAGATAAGCTGAAAAGTATTGAGGCTAAAAAGTGGGTAAAAGAAAATAAAAATGCCATACAAGCCTACAATGACTTTGTAGATGAGAATGGATGTTTTGGTGATGAGTTTAGAGAATTTTAATGTCGCAATTTGATGTTTATATAAATCCAAGTAAGAAAAGCCGTGAAGCATACCCGTATATTATTGATATTCAGAATGCCTTAATTAGTGATGTTACAACAAGAATTGTGATTCCTTTAGGAAAACTCAACCATTTCAGAAATGAGCAAATGGATGGCTTAACTCCATTGATTGAATATGAAAGTGAACAATATGTTTTACTCACTCCGCAGATTGCTTCGATGCCATCCAAATTACTCAAAGATCCTGTTGGCTCAGTTGAGTCATTAAGAGATGAGATTATTGCAGCGATCGACTTTGCTATTACGGGCATATAACGCCCTAATAATGGGCTAAAAATAGTTTGCTAAAATGTTGAGGAACGAAAACAGCAAACTGTTTTTAGTCCTTATTTATTAGCTTGTTATGTTGCATTACACCAATAGTGTACCTACCAACAACTGACTCTAAAGTATAAACATTTACTGCACCTTTTTTAAGATTTTTTGCCTGAGAAAAAGACACAGGTATTTTATTTATTTGTTGAGGTTTTATACCCTCAACAATAGCAAAGCATTGAACTTTACCACCAGTGCCACTGCACTCTTTATCTGTTAGGTTAGCTTCGTAGCTAATCTCTTGAGACGGTATTATGCCCAAGTCATGGAGCGTAATTATTGGAAAGTGAATTAACATATAAACTAAAACTGCCATTGTAGGTGGTGAACCAATAAGCCAAAACAATACAACTTTGTAGTTTACTTCTTCCCCCATTTTCCATTCTTTAAATAGAGTCCAAGAAAAATATATAAATGTTAATGCTAAAACGGCAATCAATAAATATCGAAAGGCAGCATACCATTCAGGGTGGTATTCAAAGTCCGAAAACATACAATGAAAAAACCAACCAGTGAATAAAAGTATCAAACCAATGTTAAGGGCATTCTTCATACTTGATTGCAACATAGACACAATGACTCCCCACGAGGTGCTAGCCTCCAAACCGTGGGTTAGCTAAAAGCCAGTGCCATAATTAGTGTGTCAAACAACTAAAAGCGGAGGCT
>Ga0209396_1005907_pt1 | contig 11427 bp, 3 predicted proteins | sample GOMGulsemesocosm_6_FD_184638 | JGI IMG/M metagenome (GOLD analysis project Ga0209396, IMG submission 184638) | Methane-oxidizing microbial communities from mesocosms in the Gulf of Mexico - GOM8C Gulf of Mexico (SPAdes) (version 2) | ecosystem: Environmental > Aquatic > Marine > Cold seeps... | reverse complement strand
CCGCTAATGCGCGCGCGGTTAAATTAATAGTGAATTTATCCAGTGCGGGCGCACTGCTTGGCCCACCTTGGCCTGATGTTCCTCGACCCGAAGAAGAACCTTCACTGTCTCCAGCTTTCATTAATGCAGATTCAGAGGTTGTGCCAATTACTTTGGGCGCAAAATCTTTAATAGAATCGGGTTTAATAATAGATAACTCAGGGACAGCCAAAATTAACTGTCCGCGAATGCTGTCATCTAATAAACAAGCGACCAATAAATGCCCAGAACTGACGAAACCCTGCGCGTACTCTACCGAGGCCAACATCCAAGATTGCGACGCCAGACTAACCAAGTTAGGTGATAAAGCGGGTGGTCGTGTATTGCCACTACGAAGGCTTTCGATAGTGGATGCTAATGATGCGATTACTTTATCGACTTCGACATCATATTGCTGAAGAATTTTTAATAAATCGGTATGAGGATGTTCAAGTATTTTAGTCAGCCAATGTTCAATCTCGACATTGTAGTGACCCATCGACATGGCCAATCCTGCGGCCCCTTCTAACGAGTCACGTAAGTTTGGACTCAGCTTAGCAACAACATTCTTAATACTGACATTAAACACGACCTTCTCCCTTAAGATTCATTTGCTAAGACAGTAGCCAAAAGATATAGTATACGCAACTAAGAACTATGTTTTTGCAAGCTTAAACATTACTAAATCATACGAATCGGTGCGATAAAACCATACGCCTTCTGACACACGCAACTCCTACAAAACCAATATCTATGCTTTAGCATTAGGTCTTGATATTAGACAGTGTTAATGGATTTTCTACATCGATCTAGTTTATTTATAGAGACATCATTAATGAAAACCCCCTTGGCTTTTTTGCTGATTTCTATTTCAATACTTGCCAATAATGTTTACTCGCAGCCTGATATAGATTTTTTTGACAGCAAAGATTCTAGTCGATACAGCACTGACAATTCGATCATCAACGGCAAGCAAAATAATCGCTTCGACAACCAACCTATTTTAACCATTAAAACGTTCAAGCTTTCTGAGTTTCCAGATTTAACACCCTATGATATCAACCATGATGACTTGTTGAACATTTGTAAAGACAGCCTAAAAGACAATAAAAACAGATACACTATTGATCGACTAAATCAGCTAACTAACAAATTAACAAAGCACTTAAGAAAGCAAGGAATGATACTCGCTCGAGTTTTTATCCCTGAGCAGAACATAATAAACCAATCCGTTCGCCTTGAGCTTGTTGAAGGAAGCATCCAAGCAATAAATTCGACCCAACTGTTAAAAACAAAAAACTCAAGTGATCTTTATCATAATGATACGTTAATTCGACCTTTTAAAAGGTTAATTAACAAGGCCAGCTTTCGCCCTGAGTTAGAATCCTCAATGATAAGACTATCTCAATACCCTGGACTAAAAACTCAAACACAATTTCAACCTAGTAGTGAACCTGGAAAGACTCAACTCAATATTAAAGTTATTAAACAAAATAGATTTGAAGGCTACCTTACTTTTGATAACTTTGGCAGTGAATACACAGGGGCCTACCGAGTATTAGCGACAGGAAAGATAAATAACATTACAGGAAACGCGGATCGCTTAAGTCTTGGCCTCATGGCGACTTTAGATCCAACAAACTCATACTTTGGTAGTTTTGATTATTCTTTACCGCTTGAATCGACTATATCTAACGATTCATTCTTCTCATTTGTTAACCCTATTTTCACTCACGGATTATTATTCAACCTCGGTGTACAGCAAAACACTTATACCGTCGGAAAAGAGCTAGAAGCTTTAAATATTAAGGGCGAAGCGACTACCAATTATTACGCGATAAAGAGACCTTGGATATTGAATAACTCAATTCAATTTTATTCAAGCATCCAGTTAGATTTGAAAAAAGCAATCAGTAAACAAAATGGCAAACTGATTGATGAAGATAAATTAACGATTATTAGCTTTATAAACTCATTACATTTTAACGATCGCCTTATTAACGCTGCTAGCAATACTGTTACCTTTAATATACACCAAGGATTAGAAGATTCATTGGGGTCTTTAAAAATTGGCGAACCTAATAGTCGGAGTGGTCGAGAACTGGGCAACGCCCCGCCAGATTTCACAAAGTATTCTTTAGGATTTAGTCGGCTACAGCAAATTGATAGCTTCCAGCTTTTTGCTAAATTCAATTATCAGCATTCCGATGATACTTTATTGTCATTAGAACAAATTGCATTGGGCGGTCCGCACGCCGTTAGAGGCTATTCTACTGCGGATTACACCGCTGACAGTGCTTTTCAAACAACTATAGAATTAATCGGAAAATCCTATGCTGGCAAGCTTTCACTGCCGATTGATAACTTAACAGCTGCTGTTTTTATGGATTATGCCATTGGCTGGCGCAATGATGCACTTGCCAATGAAATAGACAGTAGTCATCTGCTTGCTGTTGGCTGGTATGCCGACTTTATCAAAAAAGAAAAATTTCAGACTCGCCTACAAATGGGCTTCCCTTTATCTGATACGAAACCTGTAAATGGTAATAGCGTTCAGTTTTTCCTATCTGTACAGCGTAGGTTCTAATCATGAAAAAAATAATTCTATTGACCACATGCTTCATCTCTTCCAGCCCCCTTCTTTCAATCGCGAATCCAGAAGGCGGCCAAGTGACAAGTGGGCAAGCATCTATTCATAGCGCTGAATCTTTAACCACCATTAATCAATCTACCGCTAATGCAACCATTGATTGGCAAAGTTTCAATATTGGTCAAAATGAAACTGTTAATTTCATACAACCAAATGCCAGCTCAACAACGTTGAATCGTATCAACAATCAAAACCCCAGTGAGATATTAGGCAGCATAGAATCCAATGGCCGAGTATTTTTAAGCAATCCTAATGGCTTTATTTTTTCTGAATCTAGCAGTATTAATACGTCTTCATTTTTAGCGACTACGTCAGAAATAATTAACTTCGACGAGGATTACGTAGCTCTTGATGGCCACGGGACAAAAGGAGAAATAATCAACAAGGGCCTATTATCATCAACAGGCTCAGGATTTATTGCTTTATTTGCGCCTAAGATCACCAACTCAGGTTCAATAAATAATCCAAACGGCGAGATTATACTCACCAACAAAACCGAAGGGACTATTTTCCTAAATGACATGGCTGGCATTGGCATTGCTCTCGACTCTCTTGATTCGATCAATCCTATTGGCATTGATAATTCAGGTCATCTTTTAGCAAGCGGTGGCCGCATACTGTTAGATTCTAATGCCCTAGATTCAACGCTAAGAAGCGCAATCAATAATACTGGCACGATCAGTGTTTCATCCATTGAAGCGGATGGCGGTAGCATTCGCCTTACTTCAAGTTCTGGTTCAATACTTCAGTCAGGAATAATACAAGCTGATGCTATCAATACCGGTAATGGCGGTGACATACGACTTATTGCTAACAGCACATTAATAAGCCAAGGCAGCATATCTGCTCAAGCGGGCTCACTAAGTGGCAATGGAGGTTTCATTGAAACTTCCGGTTACGAAGATATTGAGTTGAATACTCATGTTTATACCAACGCCCAGAATGGGCAAGCAGGCCATTGGCTAATTGACCCTGATAATATCGTTATAGGCGATGTGGTCGGTACAGATTTTTCATCTTCTCAAATTATTACCAGTCTTAGTAACAATGGTACTTTATCCGTCGAGGCCGACATTGAAATCAACGTCAATGGAGGAATAGACACAGCGTCACAAGCTGGCGAACTTAATCTTATTGCACCGACAATTAATATCAACTCGAGTATCACAGGCGACGAGTTAGTACTGAATTTGGGCAGCGTAACGGAGAGTTCGGATTCCGTTAACATTCTCGCGGAGATTAACGTATTAGGATTAGACGTTAATAGCAGCACAACAACTCTGGCAGCAAACATTACCAGCTTTGGTGAAGTTATTTTCTCGTCGAATCAATCATTAATTATTGACGGCATACGCACCATTTCTACTACTGGCTCAAATAAAATCACACTAAATACTGTCGAAATTAAAAGTAATGATGGTGCGAGCGGAAATAATGATGACCAATTAACTCTTAATACAGTGAATGGCATTGTAGATTTAAGAAACATGACAATGTCATCAACAAACAGACTCGAAAGTTTCATTATTAATCGGACTACGTCCAACTCAGGGTCAAATGGTGACATAAACATAAGTGGTGATATTTACGCAGATGTATTTAGCCTATTAAACACCAATGCAACCTCAGGCTCTGAGCAGTTAATTCAGCTTGCAACCGATACTAATATTTACAGTGATGTATCTACTACCTTCACTCATAGCAAGATAAACGGTAACAGTAGTAATTTAACGATTACCGGAAAAGATATTACTCTTGATGCGATTGATGACATTGCATCTCTTACTGTTAACGAAAGTTCTGCCTTGTTAGATAGTGATACAACCAGCCTTATACTCACCGATAATATTTCTACTAAGGGTGTAGGAATTGAAGTAAATCTAACTAAAGGGAATATTGATATTGGCAATGACATATCCTTAGCTGCATCTAATACGGGTCATATATTATTAAATACAGCAATTACAAGTAGCTCTTCTGCTAATCTTAGCTTATCGGTTTCTGATAGTGATTTACAAATTCAAGGTGTTAACTCTCTTGGTAATTTAACCATTGAGAATGCCAGCAGCCTTACAACGATTAGTGGCGACATAGACATTCAAGGGACGTTCATTTCAGGCAATACACCTTCTATGACCCTTAACGGTGATCGCATCATTAATGCTGATGATGGAATTGATTTTTCGACGACTAAATTATTAAGTGATACTGAAAGCAGCACTATTTCGTTAACCGCGCTCGATACGAGTAATGATACGCTATCTGGAATTAGTATTTCAGATATCACGACAAGCTCTCTTAACATTATCAGCTCTGGTTTAACATTGAATGGCGATATCACTACCAGTCTAACATCTGCGAATAGTTTAGATTTATCAAAGTCAGGCTCTATTTCTCTCGCGACTGATAGCACGTTAACTGGCAATTTGAATCTTAATAATTCTGGCGTTATTGCCCCCATTAACTCTCAATCAATTACTAATACTCGAAGCCTTAATATTCTATTTGGCAATCAAGACTTTGACTTAGGGCTTGTTGGTTACGACGTACCTCTACAATCATTGTCAGTTTCCGGCAACGGGGCTCTATCCCTAAGTACGGCTAGTACGGTTGACGGTACTCTTCCAATCCCCATAACTGATGGCACTAGTGGTATTAGTTTTTTAGGGGATTTAACGCTTGAATTAGATCAGGATTTGATCATAGATACTGCCAGTAATAACGGCGATATTAACTTATCAGGTTTATCTATTAACGGAACTTTCGCCATCAACTTAAAATCAGGGGCTGGTAATATTAGCTTAAACGATATTGGCTTAACGACACCAATTACCAGTATCACCACGGATACGACTGGCATCATTAATTTGCACGGTAGCATTATTAATACAGACCTTATATTCGACTTTTCAAAAGCATCCTCTGTTTTACTTAACGAGAATATAACCTTAGGAACAAGTGATGGTTACCTTAGTTCTGTCGACTTTGGAAATAATACGATTGATGGAAACTATGATTTAACCCTTTATACCAACAGCCTTACATGGGGGGCTATTGGACAGGATATCGCACTACAAAACATCAGTGTTTATTCTACTGAGCTCGCACTATCCATCTCAGAAGATGTTAACCTCGCGGGTAACTTAAGCTTAGAGCTGGCCTCTCTTGATCTATCCAGTAAAATAAAAACAACGGGCGGTGACATTTCAGTAAGCGCCTTAAACAACATAACGATGTCTTCTTCAAGCGAGCTTACATCGGCCGATGGAAATATTAATCTGACCTCTCAAGCAGGTGATATTAAATTAGGTCTACTGGCAGCCGAAAGCCAAATAAATATAAATACAACGTTAGGAAGTATCACCAATAACATTGATGACTACCAATCTACAGATGACACTTCTATAAATTTAAGCTCTTCGTTGATTTCATTAACGTCAGGCTCTTCGATTGGAAATTCTACTGCGAGCCCCATTGTTATTAAAGCCGGTTTAGGGAGTATAAAACTGGCCGCTGGCGGAAGTATTTACATTGCAAATATAGATAACTCTTCAATTTCAACTAACAAAGATATTATAGATAATACAGCGCAAAGTTTGATTGCTACCAATGACAGCTTGCAGCAACTAAACAGGTTCAACTTCTACCCTAGCATTCAAGAACATCAAGATATAATAGACCCGTCATGGCAGAATAAAGAAGGTAAACAGGACGCATCTAACAGTGCGCCGAGAATTTATTACAGTAAGAAAGGTTGGCGTTTAGGAAATCCGCTCTAGCCTATAACTAGAGGATGAGCTTCCGTGCATCCATTCAAGATAACAAAATCGCCAATTATGACCCACCGCTTACTGATGTCTTAATTTGGAAATTATAGCGACTGATACCAATCCTAATCCAGTGCACAGAAGTAGATTTGAATAATACCAAGCTTATCAAATATCAATAATACCAAGTATTTTGGCTATCGCTACTAGCAGGCGTGTAATCCCAAACAAGAACATCACCTTTCTTGGCCGAAGATCCTGTACCACTGGTAACATAAAAATAATAATTTGAGCCACTTTGACTACCTTGATTTCTAAAAGTTATATCTGAGTCGGTTATGACCACATCCCAACGATCCGAATCTGTTGGGCTAACAACTGCTAAATAGTTACTACAATTCTCATAAGTTGTTTCAGCATAATCGGCGAAGGTCTTAGCCTGTAAACACCCCCCAGAATAAGAACGAATAAAGCCCGTATTTGTCTCTACAAACCACTTTTGCTGAATAGTAGCATCACAAATAGAAACTTTAATTCCAGTAGATAAGGAATCTTCATGCTGCAGGCAATAACCTTGTTTGTCAGCATATTGCGTCGTAATATTTACCCATACAGGAGCCGACTGCTTTACCTTAACTATATACACAGATTTAGAATCAAAATCATTGGACGCCAATGCTTCAATAAGGCCTGTCGCTATATTGAGGGCGAGCACTTTAGTAGTTCCATTACCTTTATCCCCCTGATAACTGGATGACAGTATATACGCGTCAGTAACGGGAATTAACTGCACATCTGACAGATCCCGAATGAACCATTGCTGCACCATCCAGTTTTTCGAAAATGCATCAGGTGCTAAATTATCGACATCAACCAATCCTTTAGTAGTGAGTAAATTAAGTTCTTTAATTGTTGGCAGTCGCCAGTCCGTTTCTGCCGCCAAAGCATTTACCCCCTGCTGCCAGCCGGTTACAGAAGTAAAGTACTTATTCGCATTACCATCCCAATAACCCTGCCATTGCAAAAAATCATCTCCAAACTGGGTATAACAAACATCACTTAGATCGGCCCTATTAACAGTGCCAGTTAAAACTGATTCGCATGAGCTGGTAACATCAGCAAAAAGATTAAACGGAAATAAAAAACACAGCGCTAGAAAAAATTTCATTGATTTAAGCCCTATTTAGCTAACATACGAATATGAGAATCGCTTGTATCAGCTAAGCATAAGCTTGTGCCAGCCTGATAATTAAACGCGAAGTGGCCCAGTGTTGAACCATCTCCGCCTACATAACAAGACTGTGATGACCAATAGGTCATAGCTGTAGAAGCATTGTGATTAAATGGCAGCGATTGTGAGTTCAACCAATCAAAGTCTGCAATGAATAACAAATCATCAAGCTCAGGCATAATCCAGCTTGTCTTACCACACAACGACTGAGTATGCGTTTCTCGTGTAGCGGCATCATTCGTCCCACCGCTCCAAGCCCAATTAACTTCAGCACTTGCAAGTTCGGGAATAGCCAATGCTGATAATCCATAGCGTGCCCATATATAGCCAGAAGACCCGTCTGATATACAGCTATGCTCTTGTTCTAGAGTTGGATAACCTGCAGATGTTAGGCGAACAAAACTAAGGTCAACACGTGTAACTTCAACATCCTGCCCAACAGGGTCACACGCAACATCATTATAAGTTACTAGACTGCCGGAATTGTTTAAGCACTGATCATTACCACTATCAGCAAAAACACCGAAGTCATCATTAGCAATAACAACCAGACCATGATCGTCTAAGCCCGTAGAATCCCCCATACATTGAGAATTTATGCAGCGAACATCTTGACTCGCTGGCGCTAACGATATTGAGAACAATTCATGAGCCTCTGAAATAGTATCTTCAGTAAATTCCGTGATTAGAGGGTAGTTAACACAACCAGCAGCCCCTGTGACTGTCACTGCAGATACCTTAGTAAGAATATCATCGTTGATACTGGCATCGGCTATTCGCTCTTGTGTTGTCGGAACAGTATAACCTTGTACCGAATATGCAGCATTCAATACCAGATCGCCCCCCTCCATGGCACTATTGCTAGCATTACATACTATTAAATTTAGACGGTTTCCATCTGAATCATCTAATGCATTTTCAGCAATCATAATACTCGGACCTCCAGCGATAATTTTGCTAGCGACAGAATGAGTCCCGTGATCCAAGCTGAAGGTCAATAAATCATCATTCGTAATTTGGAAATTACTGCTAGAAGCTTCTGGTATTGAAATCGGAGCTGCCCCACTACTTTTAACCAGCGATAGTGAAAACTCTTCATTAAGTTCAATTATGTCGTCACTAGCATAGGTAATAACTTGCTCAGTTGTTGCAGCCAAGGATTCCGATGTAATAGCAAGCTGACAAAGCCCTGATGAGTTACACAAAGTTCCTCCTATTACATAATCGGTACTAGCCGCATCCTGCACATTAGAGTTAGTACTTGTTCCAGTCGATAGCTGGAAACCAAAATTTGTGAAGCCTTCAACTCGATGATTTCCCCAGACTAATGAAATATTACCGCTAGCTTCAGTCAAATCATTGGCGAGATAACTAATAGCAACATAATCATCATTTTCAATAGATAACGTTATGTCTGGAATAGTTGTCGCATCCAGGTAAGGCTGAATGGCTAACGGAATTGTGAAGCTAACATCGATTATTTCTGTAGGCTCTATACTGGCATCATCAATCAAGGGAACCGTTAAGAGAACGTTACCCCCATTAATATCAGCTGATTCAGAATTGGATCTTAGGTTTACGGTAGTTAGAGCTGTAAAGTCACTATAGCTTGGCATATTACACGTTGTAGAAGCGCTTACATCCTGACAAAGCATGGACACACCAAAGTCAAAAGCAGGTACATTTTTCGCTACGCCTTCCGACCATACAAAAGCAATATTGGCGGTACCAGATTCCGATACACTCACATCAGCTACCGAAATACTGAGAGTATCGTCATTGGTAATGGTTCGAACGTGGGTAGGTGTTCCCGATATTGTGAAGTAGTCCGTATTGGTGCTGCTTAAGGTAAGCGTTACGTCTTCTGATGGTTCTACTGTGGCATCTCCAGTGATGATCAGGCCGACTGTTTCACCCGTTCCACCCGGTGCCGTTTTAGCCGTTCCGGTGGTAAATACAGATACCGCTTCGCTGGCTGAGTAGTTAAAATCTTCGGTGACGATGCAGCCATTTACCGCACACGTCGAGCCAACCGTGACAGAGAGATTCGGCACGTTGGCTGCAATATCTTGATCCCAACCGATTTTAATATTCGCATCGGCATTGCTGCTGCCTTCGTTGGCAGAGGATGTTGGAGCGATGAAATACGGGGTAATTTTGTCATCGTTATCAATGGTCACCGCGTGAGTTTTTGACCCTATTACCGTGACATAGCTGCTGTCTACGGGTGTAAGCGTCAGTGTTAATATTTCATCCGGCTCAACCACGCCGTCCGTGACCAGTGTTAAACCAAGATCAACCCCGGTCACGCCAGGACTTGTTAAATCACTGCCATTGGTGAAAATGGAGTGCGATTGGTTACTGCTAAAGTTACTGTCCGCGGCAACAACACAGCCATCCGCCACACACGTTGCATCGATTGAAACCGTTAATGACGCGGCGTTCGCGGCGATGTCTTGATCCCATGTGATTTTCACCGGCGCACTGGTTGATCCGGTATCACCTTCCGCCAAAGTACTCGACGCTAGCAAGAAATACGGCAGGACTTTATCGTCATTGGTAATCGTATAGGCAAAACTAGGGGTTGCGGTCGTATCAATATAAGGACTCGAGGCTGACGAAAGTGTCAGACTGACGACTTCCGAAGCTTCAACCAAGGCATCACCTGCGATCGTTAAACCCACATTTTCGCCGGTTACCCCAGGGGCTGCTTTTTCTGTTCCTGTGGTGAAAATTGCTAAGGTCTCACTTGCACCGTAGTTAATATCTTGCCCAAGCGTACAGCCACTGACGGCGCAGGCTGAAAGTACTGAAATATTAAGACTTGGAACATTGGCCGCAATAACCTGATCCCAGCTTAGTTTGATACCGGCATCCGTTTGACCTGAAGCTCCCTCATTCGCAGCGTCTGAGCTGCCAATGAAATACGGAATGACTTGATCATCGTTGGTAATGGTTCGAACGTGGGTAGGTGTTCCCGATATTGTGAAGTAGTCCGTATTGGTGCTGCTTAAGGTAAGCGTTACGTCTTCTGTTGGTTCTACTGTGGCATCTCCAGTGATGATCAGGCCGACTGTTTCACCCGTTCCACCCGGTGCCGTTTTAGCCGTTCCGGTGGTAAATACAGACAAAGATTCGCTGGCCGAATAGTTGAAATCTTCAGTGACGACGCAACCATTTACCGCACATGTCGAGCCGACCGTGACAGAGAGATTAGGCACGTTGGCTGCAATATCTTGATCCCAACCAATCTTAATGTCCGCATCGGCATTACTGCTGCCTTCGTTGGCAGAGGATGTTGTTGCTATGAAATACGGGGTAATTTTGTCATCATTATCAATGGTCACAGCATGGGTCTTCGAACCTGTTACCGTGACATAACTGCTGTCTACAGGGGTAAGCGTCAGGGTTAATATTTCATCCGGCTCAACCACGCCGTCCGTGACCAGTGTTAAACCAAGATCAACCCCGGTCACGCCAGGGCTTGTTAAATCACTGCCATTGGTGAAAATGGAATGTAGCTGGTTGCTACTGAAGTTACTGTCCGATGCAACATCACAGCCATCGGCCACACACGCTGCATCGATTGAAACCGTTAATGACGCGGCGTTCGCGGCGATGTCTTGATCCCATGTGATTTTCACCGGCGCACTGGTTGATCCGGTATCACCTTCCGCCAAAGTACTCGAAGCCGTTAAGAAATACGGCAGGACTTTATCGTCATTGGTAATCGTATAGGCAAAACTAGGGGTTGCGGTCGT
>Ga0209396_1005906_pt1 | contig 11431 bp, 9 predicted proteins | sample GOMGulsemesocosm_6_FD_184638 | JGI IMG/M metagenome (GOLD analysis project Ga0209396, IMG submission 184638) | Methane-oxidizing microbial communities from mesocosms in the Gulf of Mexico - GOM8C Gulf of Mexico (SPAdes) (version 2) | ecosystem: Environmental > Aquatic > Marine > Cold seeps... | reverse complement strand
ATTCATTTAGATGAACTAAATTTTTGTGAAGTACAATTACAATTAACGACGCCAACTTTAGTTATTGAAGGTAAACGCGGTAAAGCAACGCTACCTTTTGACTTAGTTGCCGATGGTAAAATTATTGGCCATGGTAAAAAACATATGCTTTTGAGCGGCTTAAGAGATTATGACCAAACAGTAATTGACGGTCTAGTAAGTCATTACAATGATAAAAAAGAACAATACTTAAAATAGTACTTTCAATAAATGATGCTACTTAACATTCACGGTAGCATCACTTTTATTGAACACTAGATCAAACGCTAATTGTTGCTTTCTCCTGTCTTCAACACAAAAGGCAAACTGCTTTGTATTTTTAGGTCGCAAGCATTTTTTAGGTTGTTGGTAATACTCTAACCATGCGTATAATTGTAAACCTTGATAACGAGACTTAACCACCATAGCTGCAGTTGATCGAAAAGGTTTTATATTTACCTTGGTTACATTTCTTCGTGTATTTACCGATATCGACTGACGTTTAACCGTGCTGTTTTTCTGTTTGTGCTTTTTACTCTTATTTTTGCTCTTACTGACTTTTACCTTTTGTAAAAGGCCTCGTTCACATCGCCACCATTTGTTTCGGGCTTTAGTTTCACGCTTATTCAGGCTTTCGCTACGCTTTAAACTATGCCCTTGTTTTTGCTGAGACTGAATATTACGTAAATTGTCTAAATACGGCTTACATTGCTTTTTCCCTGCATAACTTGCAGGAGAAAACACTAAGGCCATACCAATAAATAAAACCTGAAGATAAACTCTACACATAGCTATTCCTTGAACAATCAAAACAAAAATCAAATAAACACCAATAGCCTAGTACATTAAATTAATTTTTCATTAACATTTTATTAGCAAATGCAGAAACAAGATCTATACTCTCCCTTAAGTCTAAAATGACAAGGGCGTTCTGTTATGAACTCACCTCTAATAAAGTTATTATTTAGCTTTACCTGTACCATATTCACTTACTGCACTTTTTCAGTTCAGTGTCAGGCAAAAGAAGTACCAAACATTCAACTCGCCACTGTTTATAAATCATCACTTAAAAAACAGATCAAAATTGACGAATACTACATCAGCGAGAAACTTGACGGTATTCGCGGCTTTTGGAATGGTAAAAAATTATTAACCCGCGCTGGTAACCTTATTCATACTCCTGTGTGGTTTACGAAAGACTGGCCAAATAGTTATCTTGATGGTGAGCTGTGGAGCGGCCGAGGTGAATTTGAAAAAATTAGTAGCTGTGTCAGAAAACGCAAACCTCAGAATCTGCCCAAAAAAAGTTGTTGGCAAAAAATACGATTCATGATTTTTGACTTACCAAAACATTCAGGCACTTTTAGCCAACGTATAGAAAATATGAAGAATATTATCGAAACAACTAACAGCCCTTATTTATTGATAATAGAACAAAAGAAAACAAGCTCTGTTTCATCATTACACCAACAATTATCAAACATCGTCAATATGGGTGGTGAAGGACTAATGCTTCATCACCAAGCCGCACATTATAAAACAGGCAGAAGTAATAACTTGATGAAGTTAAAACAATATAACGACGCAGAAGCCATTGTTATCGCACATATTAAAGGTAAGGGTAAATACAAAAACAAACTTGGCTCTTTAAAAGTAAAGATGCCTTCTGGTTTAACCTTTAAAATTGGCAGTGGTTTTTCTGATATACAGCGCCAAAACCCTCCGAAACTTGGCAGTACTGTAACCTACAAATACATTGGTAAAACGGCTCGAGGTGTGCCAAGATTTGCTAGCTTTTTACGAATACGTAAACTTCCGTATACCAAGTAATATGCACAATATTTTATTTTTAAACTAAGTAAAGAGAAAGTAGTTAATGGAATTACATTTATGGTTATCTTTTGTCGTTATTTGCATTATGGGCGCTTTATCACCAGGCCCAAGTTTAGCATTAGTTATCAAAAACACTTTAGCAGGAGGAACTCCTCAAGGTTATGCCACGGCAATTAGTCACGGATTAGGCGTAGCTCTTTACGCGGCAATTACCGCAACAGGTATAGCGGTAATAATCGTAAAATCACCTTTAATATTTAGTATTATTCAATATACAGGTGCCGCATTTTTACTGTACTTAGGTGTAAAATCATTATTAAGTAAAAAAGACAGCCAAGTATTCTCTGAAGATAACACCGCAAGTCTGGCGCAAGTAAACGGCTGGCGAGATGGCTTTTTAATTGCCTTTTTAAACCCTAAACTGGCCATTTTCTTTTTGGCATTATTTAGCCAATTTTTAGGGGAAGAAGCGAGCAGCCAACAAAAAGTAATTATGACCGTAACCGTAGGTAGTATTGACGCGATATGGTACGGCTTAGTTACCTTCATGCTTTCACGAGGCAATATAATTAGTAGATTACGAGCCAATAGCCATATTGTTGACAAAGTTACCGGTAGCTTTTTAATATTACTAGCAGCTCGTGTAGTGATTAGTTAATAGCGATGATTCGTTCGTGTCTATACCCGTGATCATTGAAAATGCGGTATTTTTAGAAAGCGCAGTTTGAATGATTACGAAGTTACATAACGAAAATAAAGAACCTTTAAGCCCTTGCCTGCTTCTGCTTCAATAAACACTTCAGGGTTTTCTATTCTACTTTGATATTGGCATTGCGGGCATTCTCTTGCAACTTCTGCTAGCAAAAACTCTTCACTTAAGTCAGGGGAGTTTAAGCATAATATTACATCACTGTTATTAGCCATTAATTCAGGTAAACGTTTAATAATTTTCTTATAATCTCGCTCTATCTTCACGCTACCCTTTTGAAATGAAGGCGGATCGCAAATCAATAAATCGTAGGGTCCATATTTCTTAAGTCGGCTGTAAGATTTAAAAATATCAACACCTTCATATTTTACCTTACTGGCATCTTGCTTATTAAGCTTATGGTTTTCACGACCTTTCGACAACGCGCCTTTGCTCATATCTATATTTACCACTTGCTCAGCCCCCCCAGCAATGGCAGCAACAGAAAACCCACAAGTATAAGCAAACAAATTGAGCACTTTTTTGCCTTTGCTATTATTTTTTACCCATTCTCGCCCATTGCCCATATCGAGAAAAAGGCCAGAGTTTTGTGCCTTTCCTAAACCGATATGATATTGCAAGCCATGCTCATGCGCGCGTAATTCGGTAATTTCGTCTCCCCATAGCAATTCAGTAGGGGCAAATTTTCGGCTGCGATATTGCACTTGAATAGATTTACATTCTGGCATTAAGTTTTGAATTACGGTGGTTTGTTCATTCAACCAAGCTTCGTCGACTTCTTGATAAAGAGTAATAAGAACCACTGGCGAAAACCAATCAACATTAACATGTTCTAAGCCTTGGTAAGCATGGCCACGACCATGAAATAGTCGCTGACAATCAGTCAGCTTATTTTCATGTTGAAGGCGTTCTAAAATAGGTTGAAGGTGTTTTTGAAGAGTTGAGTTCATAACTAAGCTGTTTATTGGCAAAAATAAAGCCGCATAATAACAAATTATGCAGCTTTAGGTTCGAATCGTTTCAAGTTTAAATTACATCAATAAAACTAAAATCCAAAAAGACTATATGCAAAGAACTTTTGCGCCACTGTATTCAAGAAAATACCTAAAACGATAGCAGGAATAAAAGTACCTAACGAAAAGTTAATGTATTTTTCAACCCAAGAACCTTTGTAGTTTTCATTGCCAATAGCTAGTTCATCTGACAAATTATTCTTCTTCCAACGATAACTTACAAAAACACATAATAAAAAACCATTAAGCGGTAAAATAGTGTCGTAGAAAACATCGGTAATCACATCAAAGAATGGTTTGTTTTGTCCTGCATAGCTTGTAAAGTTACTGAAAAAATCGACCATACCGTAAGATACTAAAGCAAAAATAGTTAATAGCCCGGCTGTCAATAGTAAGGTGGTTAAGGCTTTTTTACGGTCATGCTTCTTTTCAGTAACCAGATAAGAAACGGGCACTTCAATAATTGATACTAATGAGGTGATCGCAGCAAAAAATACTAATAAGAAGAAAAATAGTGCCATGGCACTTGCGCCAATATAACCAATAGAAACTTGTAAGGCTAAAAATATCTTAGGCAAGAAAGTAAAGATTAAAGCAACACCACTATTACTTAATTCCTCTGGGTTTATATTCGGATCAAAAGAAAATATCGCAGGTAATATCATTAAACCAGCGGTAAACGCGACAGCAGTATCTGTGATAGCAACAAACTTAGCAGAACCAACAATATCTGTTTTGCTATCTATATAAGAACCGTAGGTAATTAGTATGCCCATACCTAATGAAAGTGAAAAGAACGCTTGTGATAACGCACTATTAATAACTGAAGGCGTTAATTTAGAAATATCAGGAATTAAGAAAAATTTCACCCCTGCCATTGCATTTTCTAGGGTTAATACGTAAATAACCATCAAGACTAACATGAAGAAAAGAGTAGGCATTAATATTTTAGCCGCCTTTTCAATACCGTCTTTTACCCCGGCAACCAGAATAAAATAAACGATTGCACCTACAGCCACTAGGCCAGCAAACAAATATTCATTTTTAACAAAGCCTGTAAAATAATCATTTGTCGCAAGTAAATCTAGGTTTCCTGAAAGAATTAAGGCGATATAACCAAAAATCCATACCGTTATAACCATATAAAATACAGCAATCATAAAAGGAGTCAGTACCCCTAAAATACCAGCAATACCCCAACCTCTGCTTCCGCCACTGAGTGATTTATAGGCGCCAACAGGTTCTTTTTGCGTTTTACGACCAACCCCCATTTCAGCGATCATCACTGGCAAGCATATAAAAAATACAAATATGGCGTACATTAATAGAAATGCACCACCACCATTTTTAGCAGCATTCACTGGGAAACCCACTAAGTTGCCAATACCGACTGCAGAGCCTGCAGCGGCTAAGATAAAACCAATACGTGAGCTAAATTGCTCTCTAGATGCGCTCATAAATGTCCTTAATTATAATTATTTGTAGGGCATATTTTGTACAGTTTATTAACCATACGAAAAAACAACTGCCTGATGCTAGCAGGCTTTATAATTAATGTCTTGTATTAGCTTGAAGGTATTAGCAACTAAGGTGTATAAATATGATTGCACCGAGGGAGTTAGCTTATAAATTACTGGAAAACTTTATCATTCTGGCAGGGTTATCAGCATGAGATCTTTATCATTCTGGCAAAGATCTCATGCTGAGATCCCTGCCAAGTATTCTACTATTTTGAGAAAAGTCCACCATTCATAATGGTAAGAATATTTTCGGCCTCTTCTGATGCAAACTCTATACACTGGGCTAAATCATCGCTAGATACATTCAAGGTTTTACATATATCTTCATCAACATTTTCATCGTAATCAAACTCATCGGGATGGCTATCAACTAAAGCTAAACGAGAAGCCAAATAAAGAATTTTTACATCTTTATTAATTTGAATTGTTTTCGCTTCATTGAAGTGTCGAATAGGTAAAATAATTTTTTCCGGTATTTGCCATATTTTTAATAATTCTGCTGATATATCAGTGTATGTAAAACCTAATGCTTGCTTTTGTAATACCCAAGGTAATTGCTCTGATGAATAATTTTCACATTGTTGCGCAATTTCAGGCGTTATTTTAGCCACAATTAACTCGCCAAAATTTTGCAGAAGACCCGCGACAAAAAGTCGTTCTATGTCTCGAACACCCGATTTAATTGCAAGGTTTTTTGTGGCTAAACCACAAAAAATACTCATTCGCCAAAAGCGTTTTAAATCAATAGCCTGATTTGAAAAGTGCTTAAAGGCTGTTGCAGCAACATCCACTAACATCATGTTATATATGGCTTGCGTCCCAATAATTGTGATGGCACGAGAAATTGTGCTAATTTCACCCGGAAAACTATAAATTGCGCTATTAGCAATTTGTAATAAACGAGAAGTCATTGAAGGGTCGACACTGATCACATTAGCAAAATCTTCAATGGTCGAGTCATCATTATCCATCAGCCCCCTTATTTTAAAACAGGCATCGGGAAGTGCAAAAGAGCCGTTAGCTTGCTCTGCGTATTCATGAGCATTCATATAGAGTCAATATTTTTATAGAGTGGTATCAATAGTGTAGCTTGTTGCTTTACATCAGAAAACAAAAAAGCGCAGTAATCTTCATCACTGCGCTTCGGTATTCATTATTGAGACGTTTTATTGGGCGAAGGTTTTTCCAAAAAAGTCGCCTTGATTCCACCTTGGACGCTTTTTACCATTAGCAATTTCTAAACCTATCATCATATTCACTTCAGCAAAGCTTGCTGCTGCGTCATAACGAATAGGTAATGTTGCTTCATCACTATGTTGATGATAATGATTTGCAAAGAAGTCACCAAAAACTTCCCCACCATTTATTTTAGGATCTTTAGATTTAAAGCCTGTCATTAAAAATACTGATGGGATACCCGCTTTTACAAAGCTGTAATGGTCACTTCGAGTGAATAATGCTTGTTCTGGCATTGGGTCGTCACTTAGTGACAAATCAATTTTTTCTGCAGCACTAGCAACAATAGGGCCCAAACTTGAGTGCGTTGAACCAAAAGCAATAATGTCTGCAAACGGGTATAAAATTAGAGGCATATCTAAATTAACATTCGCGACCATTTGAGATGCAGGTACTGTTGGGTTTGTTGCAAAGTAACTTGAACCTAATAAGCCTTTTTCTTCTGCGGTTACCACCACAAACAAAATAGAGCGTTTAGGTTTTTCTGGCATAGTTGACAATAAACGTGCTGTTTCTAATAAAATTGCAACACCTGATGCATTATCTAACGCACCATTATTAATTTTATCTTCTTCATCGCTATGGCTGCTTACACCGATATGGTCAAGGTGGGCACTAAAAACCACATATTCATCTTTTAATGCCGGATCGCTTCCTTCAATCGCAGCAATAACATTAGGACTACTGATTTCTTCATGACGACTTTTGTTAGCCATTCTAACCGTCGAATTCAACGCAAAACCTTTAATAGCAACATTATTGGTATCGTCGTTTAGTACTTCAGATAATTTACGCTCGGCTCCTTCAAATAATGCTTCGGCATATTCGGCACTTAAATATGCTCCACCTTTTAGTTCAGGATACTTTCCAAAAGGCATTCCCTCTTTACTCAACCAACTTAGACGAGGTGAATCGGCATAAGTCGCCGTTTTAGCAAATGTACGAACGGCATCGCGCTTTGGCGTATGAATAGTAATAAAGCCTACAGCACCATTTTTAACCGCATGTTTTACTTTTTCACTACCGGAACCAATATGTGCACCTTCTTCTGAAGGTAAATCATTTGGGCGTCCCGTTAAAGCAACAACAATCTTTCCTTCAACATCAATATCTTTGTAGTCGTTATAACCAAAATCTTCTGAAATAACACCATAACCAACAAAAACAGCTTCAGCAGTAACAGTCGACTGTGTGACTATGCTGTCACCCGACATGATAAATGCTTCTTTAAATTTAAGATCAACTTGCCCTGTACTATTTGTAATAGAAAGCTCTGCACTGTTTTCTTCAAGAAAAGCCTTGCGAAAGTTAACCTTTTGCTCAAAACCTTGATGTTCGCCCATAGGCGTTAAACCCAATTGCTTAAAGTATGATTTCACATAATTGGCCGCAATTTGATAACCATCACTACCGGTATCTCGTCCTAACAAAGTATCATCAGCTAAAAAATCTATATGGGCTTTAATATTATGTTCGTTTACTTGTGGTGTTTTTTCAGCAATGGTTGTTGTTGTTTTATTGTTTTGTCCACACGCAGATAAAAACGCGAGACTTAATAAACTTACACTGGCTATTAATTTAAATTTCATTGGCTTCTTCATGTTAATAAATAATTTTTTAAAATATGCTCGATACAAACAAGCATAGCGACATCATATTAATGAGTGTTAAAAGTAAACGTTACAATGGTTATAATGTTATTTGCGGCCTTGTCCAGGTCAAAAAATAGGCACACCTTGATCTGCTTTAACGTTTTCAGTTACTACATAAGTATGCGTTTGTGAAACAGCTGGCAATTCAACTATCATACCTAAGACTTCCCGGTAAGCCTCCATATTCGAAAAACGCAGTTTTAATAAATAGTCAAAACCTCCGGCAATCATATGGCATTCAACGACTTCTTTTATTTTTACAACTTCAACTTTAAAGTTTTCAAAAACATCACTGGTTGTTCTATCTAACGTTACTTGAATAAATGCAGACATAGAGTAGTTTAGTTTTATGGAATTTAAAACAGCACGGTAACGCTCAATATAGCCTTCTTTTTCTAAACGTCGAACACGATCTAAGCAAGGACTAGCACTTAAATTAATTTTTTTAGCTAAGTCATTGTTAGAAATTCGCCCATCTTTTTGTAAGGTGTCTAATATCGTTAGATCAATACGGTCAAGTGCTCGAGTTTTAATTGAATTCATCGTTTAGAACTTATAGTAGTTAAACATTATTTTTGCATTATAAAGTACTGTGAAAGTAAAAAATACACCAACACCTTTTACCGCTCATTCTTTAAAGTTAACGGCTGAACGTTTAGTTTTACACTCTGGTGAGAATATAAAGCAGAAGCTCAAAAAAAGTTCAGCATGACGGAAAAATGACTTTATTTGGTTTAATCAGAACCGTTATTTCAACAAATACTCTTCGGTCTCAACTGGAGGCATAGGTTTAGCATAATAGTACCCTTGTCCGTAATGACATGCCATTGCAGTTAAGAGCTCGGCATCAGCTAAGTTTTCAATTCCTTCACCAACGGTTTCCATTTTCAAGTTAATTGCTAAGTCAATAATGGTTTTTATAATCGCCTGATGATTATCGTGCTCATGAACATTATTGATAAATGATTGATCAATTTTCAAGACATCAATTGGAAAACGATGTAAGTAACTTAAACTTGAATATCCGGTACCAAAGTCATCAAGTAAAATTTTCACCCCTAACTTTTTTAAAGCTTTCATATTTTCAAGTACTAGGGAACTGTTTTCTAACAGAGCTCGTTCTGTTAATTCTACTCTTAGCTGGCTAGGTTTAATTCCTGCATTGTTAATGATTCTTTCAATATCGGCAGGTAAAGTGGCACTAAAGAAATGGTCTCCATACAAGTTACAGCTTACGTATAAATCATCTCGACCACATGTTGTTTCCCACTTTTTTAAGTGTAAACATGATTTTTCTAGGATAAGGAAATCAATTGCCATCACCAAATTGGTTTCTTCAGCAAGAGGAATAAAGTCATTTGGAAAAACAAAGCCTCGTTGTTCACTTTGCCAACGAGCTAACGCTTCAAAACCTACCACGGCTTCATTTTTTAAATCTACAATGGGTTGAAAATAAGGAAAAAACTCTTCACCCTCAATAGCATCACGAATGTCCGCTTCCAGCTTTAATGCATGTTTAACCTTTTTACGCATACTTGAATCAAAGACTTCATAACGACCTTTCCCTTTATCTTTTGCATGATACATAGCAGTGTCGGCATCTCTTAGCATAATGTCGGCACTGTTATAGCGAGGATCATTAAATAACACGCCTATACTTGTACCAATGAAAATACTTTGCCCTTCAATTATAAAGGGCGATGCCAAAAATTCAGTAATACGTTGAGCAATTTCATATGCTTCATCGTTAGAGTCAAGATCTTCGATTAAAATAACAAATTCATCACCACCTAACCGCGCTACTGTATCTTTGTTTCTGACGAGTATTTTTAGCTCATTGGCTATCTTTTGTAAAAGTAGATCCCCAGCATGATGACCTAAACTATCGTTAACAACTTTAAAGCGATCAAGATCTAAAAAGAGTACCGCGAATTTCAAATCAACATTTCGTTTGTGACAAGCGATAGCATGGTTCAATAAATTAAGGAACAAAGAACGATTAGGTAAACCCGTTAAGATATCGTGTGATGCTGTATGTTGCAGTTTTTCTTCTACTTGTTTTCTTTGCTTAATTTCATCTTCTAAGGCTACTGTTCTTAACTTTACTTGATGCTCTAAGAGTATATGAGATTGTCGCTCATTTGCTAAAATATCACGCCGTTTAATTGCAGAGGCAACATGCTGAGAAACAAATTTCAGTAATTCAGCATCTTGCTCAGTGAAAGAGGTTCTATAGTTGTAACTTTGTAAAACCATTGCGCCAAGCACAACCCCCGAATGAATCAAAGGAACACCCAGCCAAGACTTAGTTTCTTTTTGTGGCTCTATAGTTTCACCCTGCTCATATAAGGCATACATTTGCTGGTAATTAAGTAATTGAGTTTCACCTTTACGAATAATATATTCAGTAAAACCATTTCCTAATGTTCTCGGTTGAGAATCGATATCGACATTTTTAGAACTTTGATCTAAATAATAAACAAAAGACAGCGTTTTCGTTTGTTGATTATATTTAGTGATATAAAAGTTTTCAGCATTAATAAGCTGGCCAACAATGTTATGAACCATTGAATAAAATTGATCGATATGAAGCGTTGCATCATTGGTTAGTTCAGATATTTTAAATAGCGACTCTTGCAACAACTCAGATTTTTCGCGTTCTCTAATTTGTTGCATAAGCTCACGAGTACGTGAGTTAACCGCATTCTGCAAACGCTCATGATCATGAAGGCGAGTCATCGCGGTTACAATATGCTGAGCAGTGAATTCCATTAACTCAAGATCGTCGGCTTGGTAACGAATTTTATCTGAATAACTTTGTACAGCCATTACGCCAATGACGACGCCATCATTTAGCAATGGAACGCCAAGCCAGTCGGTGCTATCGGAGCCAATACGTTTAATCGTATGATTATCTTCTAATTCAGCAACAACTTCAGGGGTAGCTAATAGAGGTTTCGCGGTATCAATAACATAACAAGTCATAGAGCCTTCAAAAGCATCTAGCGGAACTTTGCCTAAAGGGTAATCATCTTTTTCATCAACATCGTATATAAACTCTAGTGTTGATAACGTTTGGTCATAGAGCGCAATATAAAAATTCTCAGCTCTCATTACAGAAGAAATAGATTGATGCACCTGGGCATAGAACATATTTAAATCGGCACAATCATGGGACAATTGGTTCAACTTAAAAAGCGCTGTATATCGATCTTCTAGCTTATTGTACTTACCAAGTAAAGCAATAGCCTCCATTGCTAATTGGCTATCATCTTTTGACAAGTTTTCAAGCTTACTGATTAAGGGTTTTGTCATGCTACACATTCAAGATGGGAGAAATCTACTTATCGTATAATGACTATAATTGAGCTAAATATCCACTAAACGACGGAAAATATTAGCAAGCCCATCCCCTAAAAAGAAAAAGGAGCACAAGGCTCCTTTTAAATT
>Ga0209396_1005905_pt1 | contig 11438 bp, 9 predicted proteins | sample GOMGulsemesocosm_6_FD_184638 | JGI IMG/M metagenome (GOLD analysis project Ga0209396, IMG submission 184638) | Methane-oxidizing microbial communities from mesocosms in the Gulf of Mexico - GOM8C Gulf of Mexico (SPAdes) (version 2) | ecosystem: Environmental > Aquatic > Marine > Cold seeps... | reverse complement strand
CAGTGCCATGCGAAGCCAAACATCGCTCACCGCGTTCTTACGTCAATCGCCAGCGGATCTGATTACGATTCCTGGTAGTGATAGCAGTGTTACCTCGATGGTATTGGCACGACTCGTTAATCAAGAACGTGGGATATTTAATTGCCCAACCTTTGCTGATTTGGCTATTTCATTCAACATGAGTCAACAAACATTACGTCGACGTTTAAAGCGTGAGGGAACAAGTTACCCACAAATTAAGCAAAAAGTCCGTCGTGATCTTGCGGTTGAATATCTATGTGGCCATAAACATAATATAAGTGATATTGCGACACGGTTAGGTTTTAGCGAACCACGTTCTTTTACCCGGGCGTTTAAGCAGTGGACAGGCTACTCGCCTTCAAAGTATGACATGGAGCGTTAGCTAGGCTCTTTTTGGTATTACGTTATTTGGTATTCGATATTAAGCGATTTTTCATTATGGTCTAATAAAGAAAACATCATCTGGAATACGTCATGAATAACAAAAAAGTATTAATGCAGCAGTCGATGCGTTGGTTTGGCCCAGCGGACCCTGTTAGTTTGAGCGATATTCGGCAAGCAGGATGTGAAGGAGTGGTCAGTGCGTTACACCACATACCAAATGGTGATGTATGGCCGATAGCGGAAATAAAGCAACGCCAAAAATTAATTTCTGATCAGTGTTTGGTGTGGAATGTCGTCGAAAGCCTACCTGTGCATGAGGATATTAAGACTCAGGCCAAAGGTTTTGAGCGTTATATTGAGCAGTACAAGCAAAGCTTGGATAATTTAGCTCAGTGTGGGATCTCAATAGTCACCTATAATTTCATGCCTTTGCTCGATTGGACTCGCAGTGACCTTAGCTTTGAACTCGATAATGGCGCTAAGGCGCTAAAATTTGAAGTGGCGGCCGTGACAGCTTATGATTTATATATACTTAAGCGCCCGCAAGCTGAAGCTAGCTATACAGCTCAACAGGTTAGTGATGCCGCTGATTATTTTTCAGCGATGAATGAACAAGATAAACAGCGTCTGACGCGTAATATTATTGCTGGATTACCCGGTAGTGAAGAGAGTTTCACTTCCGAGGATTTTTTAACAAAAATAACAGGTTACGCGGCAGTGAATCATCAGCGATTACAACAAAACTTGGTATTCTTTCTACAGCAAATATGCCCGTTAGCTGACAGCTTAAAGATTAAAATGGTTATTCACCCAGACGATCCTCCTTATACTATGTTTGGGTTACCGCGTGTGGTTAGTACGGCAGCTGATCTCACGGAATTGTTCTCCAAGGTACCTAATATCTCTAATGGCCTGTGCTTCTGTGCTGGCTCATTTAGTATTCGAGCGGACAACGACTTACCTAAGATGATTGAACAGTTTGGCGAGCGAATATTCTTTATCCATCTACGCAATACGCAACGGCAAGCCAACGGTGACTTCTATGAGTCTGAACATCTTAATGGCAGTATTGATATGTTTAATGTCGTGTCAGCAATACATAAGATATCCAATCAATATCAACGTGCTATTGCGATGCGTCCGGATCACGGCCACCAAATGCTTGGTGACTTAAATAAACTCACTAACCCTGGTTACTCTGCGATTGGTCGAGTAAAGGGCTTAGCGGAATTGCGGGGATTAGAATTAGGTATCGCACGAAGTAGCATCAACTAAAGCGTCATGCATAGCGCTAAACTCGCCGATGTCTGTTATCGTTTTTCATCTATCCTTACAAAGTATTATTGCGCAATGCTATTGAGTGCGAAGTAAGTTTGCTATAATTTCGCCGCTTACTTTTAAATTATTTCTGTGGTGTTAATTATATGGCAAAGTCTTTTTCTTACTGGCTCAACATTTTACGTTGGCCGGTACGGTTGCTCGTTCGAAGTAAACTTATTCCCGAAGACCCTTGTCAGGATTTAGATATTGATCCTGATAAACCGGTTATTTACGTCTTAAAAACCGAGTCGGTTACCGACCTGCTTGCGCTAGAGCGTATTACTCAGTCGACCTCTCTTCCTGCACCGACCGATGAGTTAAAATTGGGCGATCGGACTATCCCTCGCTATTTTTGTGTCCAAGGGCGCAAACCTATGTTCGGTAAAGCGCCAGATAACGATAAGTTTATCGGTCGATTTAGTGAGTTGGTTAATCTATTGCGTGAGCAAGACAATCACAATATTCAACTCGTGCCGGTGTCTATTTTGTGGGGCCGAGATCCGGGCCGTGAGAATAACTCGGTACGTGCCGAGGTGCTTGAGAACGAAAACGCATCATGGCTACGTAAATTTTTAATGATCATGTTCCTAGGACGAGATACCTTTATTCGCTTTAGCCAGCCAATCTCGATGAGTGAAATGTTAAGCACTCGTGCTAGTGACGAACGTATTGCTCATAAACTCAGTCGCTTAGCGCGTTTTCATTTTTACAGCCAGACCAAAGCAATGCTTGGGCCTAAACTAGTCTATCGTAAGTCATTGGACAAACGCTTGATGAAGTCGCAAGCGTTACAACTTGTGATGGAGCAGTATGCCCAAGAAAAATCACTGAGCGGTGAAGAGGTACGCGGCGAAGTTTCAGCGATGGTTAATGAAATAGCGGCCAATTATTCAGATCGTGCATTGCGTATTTTTGACCGAGTATTAACCTGGCTATGGAACAAACTGTACAAAGGTGTGACCATTTCTAACGATGAAAGAGTGCGTCAGCTTGCTCACGACGGTGAGGAAATCATATTTGTGCCTTGTCATCGCAGCCACATGGATTATTTATTACTGAGTTATGTTATTTACCGTCAGGGTATGGCACCACCACATATCGCAGCAGGCATTAATTTGAGCTTTTGGCCTGCAGGTCCAATCTTTAGACGCGGCGGTGCATTCTTTATGCGTCGTTCGTTTAAAGGTAATAAGCTGTATGCAGCGGTATTTAAAGAATATCTCCATCAACTCTTTAGCAATGGCTACTCGGTGAAATACTTTACCGAAGGTGGTCGTTCGAGAACCGGTCGATTGCTTAATCCTAAAACGGGAATGGTCGCGATGACCGTGCAAGGGGCATTGCGCGGCATTGAACGTCCGATCACGCTGGTCCCTGTTTACTTAGGCTACGATCACGTCATGGAGGTGAGCACCTATCATGGCGAGCTAAAAGGGAAATCGAAGGAAAAAGAGTCGATTGGTCAAGTGTTAAAAACACTGCGTAAGCTAAAGAATTTTGGCCGTGCCTATGTCAATTTTGGTGAGCCGATTTCACTCAATAAATATCTCGATAATAATGTTGAAGATTGGCGAGATAGCATCGATCCAATGGCGATTAAAAAGCCTAATTGGCTAACGCCGACTGTCAATGGTATCGCTAATAACATCATGGTTAATATTAATAATTCTGCTGCGGTATCGGCGATTACATTGTCTGCTTTGGTGTTGTTGGGGGTCGAGCGTCGTGTTATCACTAAAGATGCGATGATCACGCAACTTGATATCTATCTCTCTTTATTGCGCCAAGCACCTTACCATTGTGATGTTATGGTGCCGTCAATAACGGGTCAAGAGTTGTATCAACGTGCGGTCGAGCTCGATAAATTTACGGTGAGTAGTGATGAGTTGGGAGAGGTGGTTAGTCTCAATGTCTCGAGCGCGGTGTCGATGACTTATTATCGTAATAATATACTTCATTTGTTTGCGATGCCGTCATTGGTTGCAGCGGCGATTGCCTATCATAATTGTCAAACGCGAGAAACCATTGACACAATCGTTAAACAATTATTTCCATTGATTAAAAATGAGTTATTTATTGGTTATGATCAGGACAACTTGGACGGTTATATCGACAGAATTTTAGCGTCAATGGTTGAGCTTAATGTTATTGAGCAAACAGATTGTGGTTACAATGTAGTAGCAGATCGTAAACCGCAGTTGATGATTATGGCGCATCATATTCAAGAAACATTAGAGCGTTATGCCATTGTCTTAAAGATCATGCAAAAGAAACCACAGATAGCGCGCGACGCATTAAGTCATGACAGTCATGTGCTGGCTAAACGTCTGTCGAGTATTCATGGGATTAACGCTCCTGAGTTTTTTGATAAGACAGTGCTATCGACCTTTATCACTAGTCTGCGCGAGCATGGTCATATTAATGATGATGTTCAAGGGCATGACGAGACAGCTAAGGAGCTTGTTGATACCGTCAGCGGTTTATTACGACCAACGGTACTAGCAACAATTAAGGCGAGTTTAAACTAAGAGCATATCGCCTATCTAGTCGATAAGGTAGGCAATTACTAAGCCAATGAATAAGGTTAGCCCGACATAATTATTGGCAATAAACGCGCTGAAATAAGCCTCTTTAGTACGGCTTAAGCAACGTTTTTGTTGCCAGATAAATTGTAAGGCCGCGCCAACTATCGCCAGGTAAAAAACAGGGTGAATATTGGCAAGGATAGTGACCTTAATTAAGCAACCAATAGTGGCTAGCTGTAATAACCCAACGGCGACTAAGTCATATCTACCAAATAATATCGCGGTCGATTTTATGCCAATTTTTAAATCATCGTCTCGATCAACCATGCCATACATCGTGTCGTAAGCAACAGTCCATGCGATGTTCGCGGTAAATAACCACCAACACACCGTCGGAAGCTCATTAATTTGTGCCGCAAATGCCATGGGGATTGCCCAGCCAAATGCCATCCCGAGTACGACTTGAGGTAGATGAGTAAAGCGTTTCATAAAAGGGTAAGTTGCAGCGAGTGCTACAGCAACAAATGATAGACCGATGGTGAGGCTATTCATGGTTAAAACCAGCATGAATGAAAAAGCTAATAAACTGAAAAATAACATTAAAGCTTGTTTGCTAGTGACGGCTCCAGTGGCTAATGGTCTTAACTTAGTGCGCTCAACACTGCCATCGACCTTGCGGTCGGCGAAGTCGTTAATGACACAGCCAGCACTACGCATCAGAAATACGCCAAGACTAAAGACCGCGAGAACACTCCAATGAGGAAGCCCTTTCGCCGCTATCCATAATGCCCAATAGGTTGGCCACAGTAATAAGAGGGTACCGATGGGCTTATCTAAACGCATCAGTTGACTAAGCCCTTGTCGTGTTTGCTGATTCATTACTTAGTTTCCGTGGTGTAGGGATAGCTTTTGGGTAAAAAGACTTCAGAGACCAGCAATGGATACTGATCTAGCGTAAACATCGATCTTCTGGCCCAAAGCGGGTGCTCTTGTTGCAGACTTAATGCCGACGCCAATGTTGTGATCGCAGAATCTTGGTCAAAAGAGGTTATTTCAATCGGCTGTCTTTGCATGTTCTTTGCACTAAAAAGTACTTCCCCCAATGATTTATTACCGAGTGTTTTGAGTAATGCATTAGCGTATTGTAATGTGTTTTGTGGGATAAGCGTTCGGGCATAAACTTGTGGCTGGCCGTCACATAGCAATAATACTTCACGGCTGTTGATGATGTCGCTGCCTGTAAACAGTGCGCGTTCTTGCAATGAGATATCGCTAATGCCCTCCCGTAATACGAGAACTTCAAAAGTATCGCAATGGGACTGTAGTCGTTGAGTTAAAGAACCTTGATCAAACAGCCAATCGTCGAGTTGGTGAGACCGCGTATTAGTTATCGCACTTTGTTGATTAAACCACTGGTTTGTACAACCAAGATTAAACGGTAATTCGTTGTGGCAAATAGTGGGTAGAGGTGTTTTTAAGTTCACGAGCATTCATTATCGATGATTGACGGCTTATTATGCTTGAGCAGCGGTTAAAAATCATGTGGTTTTGGGGAATTAATTGCTAATATCCTCGGTTCGATTTACCATGAATATGCATTGATAGAAAAATTCGCTGTGTTGATTTAAAGTAGAAAGGAAAGTTGTGTATATGCAAAAGCTATTAAGTACCTTACTGTGTGTATTGTGGATGAGTTTTAGCTTTAATGCTATCGGAGCAGACGACGAAGAAGTGGTTGATGAATACGCTTATTTTGGGTTTGAGCCAGATATCATCACTAATTATATCGGCGATGGCAAAAAAATCGGTTTTGTACGGATCACCATGGAAATTATGGTGAAGAGTGCTGATCACATTGAACTTATCGAGCATCATTCGCCATTGATCCGCGCCACCGTGGTTGAAATTCTTGGCGAGCAAACAGAGACTAAAATTAAATCAGCATCGGGTAAATTTGAGATCCGAGAGTTATGTCTTAATGCGATTAATAAGCTACTTAAAAAAGAAACCGGTAAAGAACTAGCCGAACGGTTACTGTTCACCAAATACATCTATCATTAGATTATCTTAGATGTTGGCTTGTTTCTTAGTATCAAACCAAGCCAGCGCACAACCAACCAATAATCCGCCGAGTTGAGCGCCATTGGCGACTGGCACACCGAGCAAATCGAAGAATCCAGCGACCAGCCACACAAGCATAAAGCCAATATAAGCCGGTGGTAGCGACAGCCCTGCTTGTGGGTTATATTTGCCAAGTATCCAGAAATAACCCAGCAAACCATAGACCACACCCGATAAGCCGCCAAAGGCAGGACCCGTCATAAAGTACTGTAATAAATTCGGTAAACTACTCGCTAAGATAAACAGAACAAATAGTTTACTCGTTGATATCTTGTTCTCAATTTGGCCGCCTAAATACCACCACCACAATAAATTGAACACAATATGTAGCACCGAGAAATGCAGTAATGCTGGGGTAAATAGCCGCCAAACCTGACTCATATTCTCAATCGCTAGCGGGTCAAAAAAGTGAAACAGTTGATAAACAGTCGGTACGTTAATCAACTTTGTTATATACACAAACACGCAGATCGAAAAGATAATTAGGGTCGCTGGACCAGCATGCATCACGAAGTTGGTGAGCAGTGACAGATTGGCATTATTGTTATCAACACGAATTTGTGGGTCAGCGTTTTGCCATGACGCTGCTTGATATTTATCGTCATAAGGGTGGGCAATAAATTGTTCAAATTGTTGCGCAGTTGTGGCTTGGTGCGTGCTATCAGTAATTGATATGACAGTCATTCCTGCACTATCTGTGTTTAATGTACAACGCACCCCAAGGCCCATCATGTAGTCGACAAATGCCTGCGCCATCCGCGGATGGTCAAGCGTTCCAATGATAATCACTTAAAGGCCCTCTTTAATTATCATACCAGGTGCCATCACTCTTTCTCTTTATCCACGGTTGTGAAAACCAATAATAACCTGATTTACTACGGCTTTGTGCCGTGCAATTGTAGCGTGAACGGCCGCTAGGAATGGCGACAGGAGAAACGATTGAGAAGTTTTTCTGGTCAACCCAGGTCGGCGCGACTTTTTCACCCAAAATATAACAACTCAGTGTTTGGACATAGAGGTCTTTAGGATCGATGTTTATCATGATTTCGGGCTTATATTGTGGACCGTTTAACGGATGCTGATCTAACTGTGGATTAGCATTTAGCACCGAGATAATCGGCATCGCCATTGTTTTTAGCTTAACTTTGAGCGTCTTTAGGCTGGCATATCGCCCTGACGCCGGAAAACGTGGTAAGGCACTAAAGTCAGAGTTTGGTGATAGCGGACCTGAGTGTTGGCCTATGCCGATATAGCCTAGTGTATTAACTAATTGCTGTAGCGCAGCGTTATATTCGCCATAAGGGTAGGCCAGTATCTGGTGGTTTTGACCAGTATGCTCCATGATTATCTGTTCCGCACTGGTGATATCGAGTTCTGTCCGCGCTAACCATTGTTGCGGTGTTTCATCCGCTAATCGGCGATTGAGGTGACGGTGCTCTAAACTGTGATTGGCAAAGGTGACACCATCGTCACTCATTTGTTTTATTTGTTGCCAATCTAACAAGTTGCTATAACCTTGATTGATCTCTTGCGGCGCAATAAAAACGGTATAAGGAAAGCTATGCTGGGTTAAGATAGGGGCGGCATTAATCAGTACATTTTCATAGCCGTCGTCAAAAGTGATAGCGACTGTATTATCCGGTAAGGATTGTTTCTTTTTGAGGCTTAGCAATATGTCTGTCAATGGTAAGACATTGAAGTTATTTTGTTTTAAATAGTTCATGTGCAGCGCAAATTGTTCAACCGAGATGCTGGTTGATTGCGGTGTGTCATCGCTAACATGGTGGTATTGTAAAACAACCACGGCATTTGCTTGGCAAGCACACATTAGTAAAATAAAAAATAATCGTTTAAACCACATTAAATAACTCAAAGGAACCTCTACAGTAGTGAACATTGTCACCTCCATTACTAATCAACGCAAGTTATTGATGCTTGCGATACCAATGATTTTATCAAATATAACCACGCCGCTATTAGGGATGGTCGACACGGCGGTGATAGGTCACCTTGAACACGCTTATTATCTGGGTGGTATTGCCGTTGGTAGCATGCTCATTAGTATTCTCTTTTGGCTCGCAGGTTTCTTACGAATGTCGACGACAGGGGTCGTTGCTCAAGCTATCGGCCGACAAGAGAGCGAAACTGCATGGCGTTATTTCTTTCATTCGCTCATTATAGCGCTCAGCTTAGCTTGTGGCTTAATATTATTGCAAGGGCCGATAATGAATGGGATATTCTCTTTCGTTGACGCCAGTGCAGACGTTGTTTATTACGCGCAACAGTATTTTTCAATCCGGATTTATTCCGCGCCGGCCGCTTTGGTTAATCTGGTGTTTTTAGGTTTTTTTGTCGCTAGGCAGCAGGTTAAATGGGTCGTTTATCAGTTATTTACGATTAATGTCATCAATATAGGCTTGGACTTGTTCTTTGTCTTGGAATTAGAGTGGGGTGTTGCTGGTGCCGCTCTAGCCTCTGTCATAGCGGACTATTGTGGTTCTCTATTATTGCTTATAGTACTCCTCCCTGAGCTTAAAAAGCTTGATTGGCTTAAGTTAATCACACCACAGCGCGCCTATTTCACACGTTTGTTTAGCCTTAATCGCGATATCTTTATTCGTTCTTTAGCCTTGCAGCTTTGTTTGGCGTTTATGACAGTTAAAGGCGCTGAACTTGGCGACGTCACTGTGGCTGCAAATGCGATACTATTGAATTTATTTATGTTTGCTTCGTATGGTTTAGATGGGTTTGCTTATGCCGCAGAGTCGTTGGTTGGTAAAGCGAAAGGGGCTGATGATGTATCTGAATTACATCAGGTAGTACGGTCGAGTGCTATTTTTAGTGGCATTGTTGCCAGTATTTTCGCGCTAGTATTAATGCTGTGGGGAGATTTATGGGTTATGTTTTTAACCGATATTAGTGCTGTGCAAGTAGAGGCTATTACTTATTTGCCATGGCTTATCGTAATTTGTGCTTGTGGTTGGGTCAGTTTTCTAATGGACGGTGTTTATGTTGGGCTAACCAAAGGCAAAGCGATGCGTAATTCGATGTTACTGTCATCGATGGTCTTTTTTAGTACTTGGTTTATCGCGCAGGGTTTTGATAATCACGGCTTATGGTTAGCTCTATTAATGTTTATGCTATGTCGTGGTGTCAGTTTGTCGGTTGATTACTTGAGGTTAAGTCGGCGGTCAGAGCTGACGCGTTAATACCGGCCAAGAAAGTGCAAGTTACGGTAGATTAAATAGGGTCAAATAAAAGATACGTGTGGCTCTTTTATTTGACCTATAAATTACCCTATTTTAAGTAGGGTAACGCATCGCCGTGCATGTTTTCGATTTTCATGCCTTTGGTTAGGAAAATATCGCGTATCGCGCCAACCATCTCAAAACGACCAGCGGCGTATATTTCAAACGCACTTAAGTCAGCATGATCGGCAAGTACTGCCGTATGTACTTGGCCCAGTGCACCTTGCCAATCAGCAGGCGCATCTTCAACAACTGGCACAAAGGTAATATTGTCATTATCTTGAGCTAATTGGGCCATCTCATCGAATGCGTACATATGGCTAACGTCTTTACAGCCCCAATAAACAGTGATTTGACGTTGATCGTTATCAGCACTTAATTGACGAACGATAGAGCGCACGTAGCTAAAACCCGTGCCACCAGCAACCAAAATAATCGGTCGTTGGTTGCTGCTTTCTAGTTGAGCTTCACCGTGTGGCGCTAAGATGTCAATTTTACCATCTTGTTTCATACGTTCGATAACTTGCATAGGGTAGCTATGTACTTCAGAAGCGCCAATGTGTAGCTCCAATAGCTCACCATCGGCAGGTGCGCTTGCAATTGAAAATGGGCGCTTATCGTCTTCCGACATCTTAACCATTAGGTATTGACCAGCATCAAAATTAATTGGTGTTTGTGGGCGTAGCACAACATGGTAAACGGAATCGTTAAATGCTTCTAAACGTTCAACGCTACATTGGATCTGGGACATTAAATTACCTTAACTAAAAATTGAAAGACTGCTATTACCTAGGATATCGCAAATTAACCGCTAATAGAATTTTAACGGCTAATTAATTTGTTCTGAGTTATTGCTCAAAAATCGCTAAATCATCCCAAATGTCATCAATTTTTTCTTTAACTTCTTGAGTCATGACGATGGGTTCGCCCCATTCACGAGTGGTTTCACCTTGCCATTTGTTGGTGGCATCCAAGCCCATTTTTGAACCAAGACCAGCAACGGGTGACGCAAAATCTAGGTAATCGATTGGGGTGTTTTCAATTAACGTGGTATCGCGAGCCGGATCCATTCGTGTGGTGATTGCCCAAATGACATCATCCCAGCTACGGGCGTTAATGTCGTCATCACAAACAATGACAAATTTGGTATACATAAATTGACGCAAGAAAGACCATACACCCATCATCACGCGCTTGGCATGACCAGGATATTGTTTCTTAATCGTAACCACTGCCATGCGATAAGAACAGCCTTCTGGCGGCAAATAAAAATCGACAATTTCAGGGAATTGTTTTTTTAGAATCGGCACAAAAACTTCGTTAAGTGCAACCCCTAGAATCGCTGGTTCATCCGGCGGACGACCGGTGTAAGTGCTGTGGTAGATTGGATCTTTACGATGAGTCATGTGCGTAACGGTGAAAACAGGAAACTCTTCCACTTCATTGTAGTAGCCAGTATGGTCGCCATAAGGACCTTCTGGCGCCATTTCACCAGGCTCTAAATAGCCTTCAAGCACAAATTCAGCGCTAGCAGGTACTTCTAAATCATTGCTGAGACATTTGACCACTTCACTGCGACTACCGCGTAATAAACCGGCAAATGCATATTCAGACAATGTGTCTGGTACGGGAGTTACCGCGCCGATGATAGTGGCCGGATCGGCACCAAGAGCGACAGATACAGGGTAACGCTCACCAGGATTGGTTTGTTGGAATTCTTGATAATCGAGTGCGCCACCACGATGGGATAACCAGCGCATGATCAGTTTGTTTTTAGCTAACAACTGTTGGCGGTAAATTCCTAAATTCTGACGCTCTT
>Ga0209396_1005901_pt1 | contig 11446 bp, 16 predicted proteins | sample GOMGulsemesocosm_6_FD_184638 | JGI IMG/M metagenome (GOLD analysis project Ga0209396, IMG submission 184638) | Methane-oxidizing microbial communities from mesocosms in the Gulf of Mexico - GOM8C Gulf of Mexico (SPAdes) (version 2) | ecosystem: Environmental > Aquatic > Marine > Cold seeps... | reverse complement strand
CTTTCAGCATGCTTAGCATCCCCCAAATAGACCAAGTACATCTGTTCTATTTGGCCGAATTACCGCTTGCTGACTTTCATACCACAGAAGAGAGCTCCGAGGTTAAACTCTTTAATATTGATGAAATCCCTTGGTCTGAATTAGCATTCAACAGCATCACCAGAACACTAAAACTCTACCTCGAAGACAAGAAAAAAGGGCGGTTCAGCTTTCATGAAGAAACCCTCACGATAGACTTCCTTCCGCCAATCAAAGTACGTTAAAGCTCAATCTTGATAAGGTGGTACGCCACCTCCTCATAAGGATGTGCCGCCTTCAAGACTGTAACCACAGAATCCTTCAGAGAAGCCCGCAATACCATTTCAACCCTGTATTCTTCCACTTTTTCAAGCAATCCAGACTGGCCAATAAAAGGATTAGCTTGAGCATTGGGTCGAAACTGCCCTTCACCCCTTACTTGCCAGCAACAAGCCTCATAATCCCCTATAGCACCCGCCCCAGCACTAAAAACGGCTTCTTTAACACTTTCTAAATGAGATTCAGGCACATAAAACACCAGTGAATACATTATTTTTCCTTCCAAAAAAATTATCAGTAGAATGAAGACTACAGCAACAAAGACTGCTCAGGCTTATTAGGTAAATTAAGTCGGGGTTGATATTGAGAACTTAAAGCGGCGACCTTCTGTTCTAAGGCGACAGCTAACATTGGCGCAGCAACATTATCGGAAGAATGCACAAACACATAAGGCTCCAAACCTGTCACCATCCAATCCAGTAATTTTTTTGCCCATTGATCTAAATAAACGTCATTCAATGCCAAATCTGGGTGCCCAATAAAACGAACAACGGGGTTAACACTTGTTGCGACAGGATGACATGGCACCCTTGGTTTTTTCTTTTGTGCATCAAGCAAGCTCTCACAATAAGCCTCTGTCGAGAACACAGGACGTGAATCCATGATCACCCTATTATGATTAAAGCCCGCCAACATACTTAACAAAGCAGACTCTTCCTGGCCCTTATTAAAGAAACTCTGGTGACGCACCTCTAATGACAAAGGTGTCGACAGAGACCAAGCCTTGCATAAGCTTTCCATTTTAGAAAAATATAGCGGTGACACATCCTCTGGGAATTGCATCATAACAGGGCCTAATTTAGCTTCAAGCGGTCGCAAAAGATTACAAAACCGAGCCAAATCAGCGACAACATCAGCCTCCTTTGTCGCCCCCAATCTATGAGTGATAGCTTGAGGGACTTTAAATGAAAAGCGAAAATCATCTGGCACTAGATCAAACCAAGACTGTAATTGATCTTCTGTTAAATCCGCGTAAAAACTGCTGCCCACTTCAACTGTATCAAAATAATTAGCATACTCTTGCAGACGCCGATTACTCGCCCCTTGGTGGGAGTAAAGCCAAGCCACCCATGCTGGGTGCTGCCATTGCGCCATACCAAAGCGAAGTTTCATCAACTAATAACCTTATATTCCACTTTATCGATAAGGTAACCGACTACACCCGCCGCCAATTTCAGCTCTATTTCATCGCCTTCCTGCTTTTTCATAAGCGCCTTTGCCATGGGAGAGTCAATACTGATATAACGAGAATCATGATCAAGCTCATCGGGGCCGACAAGTCGAAAACATTTCAAATTTTCGTCATCATCTTCTAGCGTCACCCAAGCGCCAAAATAGATACGAGATCTATCTTCAGGCAATCTATCAACAACCGTAGAAGCGTCTAAACGTTTTTCCAAATAACGCACTCGCCCATCGATTTCACGAAGTTGCTTTTTTCCATAGATATACTCAGCGTTTTCAGATCTGTCCCCTTGCGCCGCTGCTTCACGTACTGTTTCGGTCACCTGCGGTCGCTTTTCCTTCCATAAATATTTCAATTCAGTAATAAGCTGCTGCGCACCTTCTTTCGTAATATAGGCAGACTTTGCAGGCATAGGTGGACGATAACGAGTCATTAGCACTTCCAAATAAAATAAGGCAATATAATTAGTGGCTTAATTTTTCCAATAACAAGGACAGCTCACTCTCCCCTTGATGACTAAATCGCATACAGGCTTTAGCGTTTTGCACGACACTTTCTCGCGCATATTGCTCATCAATATCAAAACAAGCAAGACGCAACTGCTCCAGCTCTTTACTCAGGAGATTCAGCTCGCCAATAAATAAATACCAGTCGACACAAGGCAAATCACCCGCGATGGCATGCTGCAATAAGAAGCGACAGTAGCTCTTATCTACTCGATAATAAGGCAAGCTTGCCTTAAACCGATAAAAAAAGAAAAATACTGACGAAAACGCACCGAAGGCAATCAATATCATCGCAAAAAATGACAACATAGCTCAGCAACCTACTTCACTCAAACTAAGCTAAAGGATATTCTAATAATGCTATTTTAGCCTGCTCAAGCTCATCAAGATATTTTGCTTCACACTTCATAAACTCAATTCTAAACTTCTTGCGCGCATCTTTAGGTAAGTTACTCCAACCCTCATGTGTCGGAATATGTTCTGTTTGCGCATAAACTTTATAAAAAACACCAATTGATTCATGCTCAGATAAATCGAGACTCAATTGATCCAATAGCGTCTTAATTCGTATACTCGCTTCCATCCAGCCCAAATCGTCAGAGCCCACAACTTTAAGCAGCACTCGGATACTTTCAATTCGTTTATTACGACCTTCAAGCACAGTATCCTGCGCCTCTTTCATTTCTTGTTTGCGCTTTTTATCAAGCTTAAGTTGACGCGAAATAACCCAAACCAAGGCTAAAATAATTAAAAAACCTGACGTAATGGCAAGTATAAAGCTAGTAGTAGACATAGTGGTTCCGAAAAAACGTGATATGGATGCAAAGCTGCAATATTTAGACCCAATATTATGAGGCAAGTAATCGGAATCGACAATCGTAAAGAAAGGCATTAAGAAATGAAAAACAGCAGATAAGAAGTTTGAATGAGAAGAATAGAATTAGAATTCAATAGCTCAGCCATCAAGACCGATCACACGATCAATTGAACTCTAACGTTTGATTAAAAAGCCAAGTTTAACTACTTAACTTCTTTTTTATACTTTTTATAACCGATATAACCAAAGCCAACAAAAAATGCCACCATCAGCCCAACGATAATAATACCTGATATCACAACAGAGTCTAAAAACATAATTGCTCTCCTTAATAATTGAGAGCAATTATGTGCTTATCTTTTAAATAGACAGTGACATAAATCAAGTAAAAATTTGACCCAAAAGGAAGGGTAACCTTCCCTTGACCTAAGTCAAAAAAAAGAATCCTTTATGCGCCAAAAACCTACAAAACTTTCAATGTCGCCTGCAACCAACGAGAGATATCCAGCACTTGTTCAGGACACACTGAATGGGGCATTGGGTAAGATGCTTTTTCTATCTGATAACCCTTATCCTCAAGTGCTACATTTGCTCTGACAGCCAACTCATAAGGTACAACAGGGTCTTGAGTACCATGATGAATTAATATCGGCGTTTTACCATTAATAGAATCCTGCGCATGGGGAATTAACTCAGCATCTGCAATATAAGTCGATAATGCCATAATGCCTGCCAGTTTATATTTGCCCAATAAACCGACTTGATAAGCGATTACACCGCCCTGAGAAAAACCTGCGATTAAAATTCGCTCAGAGGCAATCCCCATCTCTATCTGCTGCTCAATTAAATGCGTTATTTGAGCAACCGATTCTTCAATGTTTGCCATATCCACTTTGCGCTCTAAAGACATTTCTAGAATATCGTACCAAGCTCGCATTGGCATACCATCATTAATCGTCACAGGTCTCACTGGCGCATGAGGAAAAACAAAACGAATTGCAGCGCTTGGCGCTAAATTCAAAGACGGCACAATCGCCTTAAAATCATTACCATCAGCACCTAGTCCATGCAGCCAAATTACTGCAAAATCTGGCTGGGAATTTGTTTCAAGGGTTAAAAACTCAAGCGGTTGGGACAAGGTAACACTCCATAAAAAAGGCTATCGAACAAAGTCGATAGCCTATCATAATTTACACCAAAACCACCCAAGCTTAATGATGAGTAGGAAATTGCACCTTAGTCACACTCTGTTTCTCGTCCAGCTTTAATAAAACATCAACCTTGTCAGGCATGACATGCATCATATGCTTAGTAAGACGCTCGTAATATTGCATAAAACCCTTAAGCTCGTCATTTGACATAACGGTCAGGTCAATTTTATTCAAGCCGTCACCATGGATATCAAGCAGGTGCTCTTCCAACAACCGCTCTTGTTTGTTGCGCCAATTAAATACCACATCATAGTTGGGTGCCTGCATCCATAACATCAACTCAATACGTTCAAATAGCTGCTTGTAGTCCTGTTCCAAATACTCATTTACCTGCATTCGCCAAACACAATTTTCATCCCGCTCTTGCTCCAGCTTATTTTCGGCTTTTATCAGTGACTGCGTTTGAGCAGGCATACCCACACACCAACCTTCAAACAGAATCACATCGACAGGCCCTTCGACTTCTTGCCAATCTTTAACATGACGCCTTTCATCCGTTGATTTATCAAAACAAGGCAGACGCATAACCTCCCCTGCTTTAAGATTAGCCAGCCTATCTAAAATATTATTAATTAACCCTAAATCATGAGTACCTGGCACCCCACGCGTCATAAACAGTGGGTGAATATCACGCGCCATGTGCTCTCTTTCAATTCGGGTCTTATAAAAATCGTCAATACTGAGCACAATTGTTTTTTTATCATAAGCTTTATACAAAACATGGCTTAATACGGTTGTAAAAACCGTTTTACCACAGCCTTGCGCACCGCCCATTCCAATCACTAACGGATGAGCTCTTGGCTGTGCGAGTTGTGCTATCCAATGAGCGAAAGGCAAATAGAGATCTTCCAGATGATCACTCAATGCAACATCTGCATAGAGGGATTTTAAAGTTTGTTCGACATCAAAACGCAGTCTTTGAATGAGAGAAGCCTGATCTGAAGCAAACACACTTTGTTGCAGCTGGGACCAAGTTAGAGTCTGTATATTCATCATTAACCACCTCCTAAAGGTTAATAAACTATAGCAGCTATTCTCTCTCTTCCCAGTTTTATGAATGTCACTCACTCGACAAACAATAAGCACCAATTAATCATTAAAATAAAGATAATTGACGCTTTGATACTTGCTTCAATCGGTAGCCCAAGCCTATCAACCTTACCGGCATACCTTTTCTAGCATGCGCCTGTACCAACAAATCAACAAATGAAGACAACTCATTACCCGCCTCATAGGCTGTTTCAATCGTCGTTTGCTGAAAATCTGAAAATTTCAACTTTAAATAAAACTTGCCAAGCTCAGAGGAAACCCCTTTTCTTTCAACCCTCGAAGTCAGTTCAGATAATAATTGGGGCATTTTAGCCTTACAGCTGGCTATGTCCGCTAAATCTTGAGCAAAGGTCGTTTCAACTGAAATTGTTTTACGTACAGAATGGCTTTGGACCGGCCTTTCATCAACGCCAAATGCCAATTGCTGCAGTCGATAACTCCAACTACCAAATAACTGAGACAAAGACAGGTAGTCGACATTCTGCAAATCAAGACAAGTACTCACATTTAATCGAGTGAGCTTTTCTTGGGCAACCTTACCTACACCGTGTATACATTTAACCGGAACCTTTTTAACAAATTCCGCCTGCTCTTGAGGTGTCACGACAAATTGACCATTGGGTTTATTCCAATCACTTGCCACCTTGGCAAGGAATTTATTGACAGCAATACCGGCAGAGACAGTAATCCCAACTTCTTGATAAATGCGCTGTCGTATCTCTTCTGCAATCAGTGTTGCACTACCGTGACAAAGCTCACTTTCACTCACATCCAAATAAGCTTCATCAAGGGAGAGCGGCTCAATTTTCGAGGTGTAATCTTGAAATATGGCATTCATCTGCCGTGAAGCGAGGCGATATTTTTCCATATTGCCTCTTATTAAAACCAAATGCGGGCATAAGATGACCGCCTTAGCAGAGGACATTGCAGACCGAACCCCAAACTCCCTAGCGGCATAATTCGCCGTGGCGACCACCCCCCTAGCAGAGGCAGCACCACCAATGGCTAACGGCACATCCATCAAGCTGGGATCATCTCGCATTTCTACCGCGGCAAAAAAGCAATCCGCATCTATATGTATGATTTTACGCATCAAACCGCCAACAAACTGTATATATATACAGCATTATGAAAGACACAAATTTAAATTTCAATCCCACCCAAGAGCAAAATAAACAAAATAAAACCCCTTTAAGGCAGACCCAATCCTGATAGGCAGGAAAAAAACTATAAAGAACAATAGTTCACCAATTAAATTTAATTAGGCATAATTAATGCATTGATGGTAAAAATATTATTAAACAAAGCCTATCTCGCTTAAATACTTAGACCCGATAGGTTTAAAGCACTCACTAGGAGAAAAAAATGAGATCTAGTCTGCTCTACGCGGCATTAATCGGTACCTGTATTATCTTAGCGGGCTGTCGAGTATCGAGCGCTGGCTCATGTTCTGGTATCGCTCCTTGTAGTGCATCTAACAGCACACCAACCGCCGCGACCAATAACATTGTCCAGAATAGCAACTATTCAAACAATGGATATGCCGTCGCTGCACCACAGCAAATCGTCGTTCAACAAGCACCTCAACCCATTGTAGTTAGCGCAACTGGTTACGCCGCACCTATGGTGAGCAAAAAACTATCTCGCCCACAAATAAGATTACTGACTCTGCGCGGCTCTAAAGTAGATGCTTATCGAAATCTATCAGAACGTGTTTATGGCCTGAAATTAAGAGGCTCGAGTTCCTTAAGAAACATGATGGCAGCCCACGATGAATTACAAACCTTCGTAGATGCTTATCTAATGGGCGCTAAAGTCGTATCTCAAAGAGAGCTTGAAGATGGTAGTTTTGAAACCATAGTTGAGATGGCCCTACAAGAAAACTTCCAACAATGCGTACAAAATCCCGGCACAATATCCAATAATCCAGCGTGCCAAATGGGCTATAGCAATATTAGCAATGGTACCAGCCAATACCAGAGCCAAACCAGCCCTCAAGTAAGATCAACGACAACCAACTTCTATTCAGTTGAGTAACAGGTTTCATGCTTAAAAAGTTCTTAGTCGCCGCACTTTTCATCTATGCACACAACGCCTCTTCCCAAATGGTTGAGGCGACGGGGCAGGCAATTATTTATAATGAAGACATTGCTGATGCTAGATATCGAGCAACAGAGCAAGCACTTAAACAAGCCGTATTACAAGCCAACGCCAGAGTCATTAGCGAAGAGACCTTTAGCAATGGTGAGTTTGAATCAGCCAGCACCATTCGCGGCACAGGCATAACTCAAAGTACCAATATCGTTAAAGAGATGCGTAAAAACGATATCCTGACTGTTGTAGTAGCAGTCGAAGTAACCCCTGAGCACATCTGCAGCAATGGCGCCACCAACCTTTATCGAAAATCCGTTGGCGTTACCAGCTTCGCATTACAAACACCTCAGCAAGCGAACCTTGGTTCAATTCACAACGCCCCAAGATTGATGCCGAGGGATTTAGTTAGTGAGATAAATAAACAAGGGTTTTTACATGCTTTAGCCGCAACTAACATTCAACTATATCCAGACTTAATTAACGCCCCAACCTCCACCAACCCTGACGGCTCTTTAACCGATGTCGCCCGCATTGGGGAAGATCTCGGCGTTCAGTATGTCGTCACCGGCGTCATTAGGGATATAGGTCCAGTCAATGAACTTGAGCCTAATAAAGCCAATGTCTTTAAAAACTTCAAACATGACGAAAACAAAACCAGCGGCCCACGCAACCTAGCGATAGACATTTATCTCTATGATGGTTTTAGTGGCGCTCTACTTTTTGAACAAAGCTACTTTGAAACTGGAGAATGGAATCTAGATAAATCCATCAGAACCGGATACGGCAGCCCACGCTTCAAAAGCACAAATTTCGGAAAAATTGCCCAACAAGTCCTATGGCAAGCTGCACTAGATACTAGCTCTAGGTTACGCTGCCAACCTTTTATGGCTAATATTTTTCGAACAGAAGGTAATAGAGTGCATATCAACGCCGGCTCAATTTCAGGCGTAAAACTTAACGATACTTTTGGCGTATATCGACGCTACCAAGTGTTCAATCAATTACAGAATCCATTAACTCAGCTTAATAACGCCAACATTAATATCACCATAAAACAGGTACAACCCAACTTCTCCATTGGTGAACTCAATATTGATGCTCGAATTTTAAATGTTCAGCAGCAAGACGTTGTTATTGCTTGGTAAATCAATACAATCACCTATACAACCAACAAAAATCGCAGGGAAAACACATGAACAACGAATTATTACACCATCTTGAGCAACGCATAAACCAAGCCGTAGATGAAATCAGCGTGTTACGCCAGAAAATAACGGAACTAGAAGCTCAAAAAACTCAACTTACAGATGACAATACTGAGCTAGAACTTAAAGTGTACAGCCATCAAGAACAACAAAACGATTGGGAAACATCCATTAGCAAGATGCTTAACAACCTCAATCAGCTGGATGGTACCGAATGATCAGATACCTAGTTACTAGCGCATTAGTATTCGCAGCTCTCTCTGCACAAGCTGAAGGCATAGTATTTACAGGTGATGAAGTCCTTCAAGAAGAAGCAAGTGAAGAGATCCCTGGTACCAACAACCCTATTGTTGACACCAATCCCAACATGCAGCCTCTTGCTCAACCCATGCAAGCACAACCCTTCGTTCAGCCAATGCAAGAGCAAGGCGTCTTTATGCAAGACCCCGCTGCCACTCAGTTTGGTGCAGCCGAAGGTGACGCTGGACAAAATGGCACAATTTCCAATCTAATCGCTTATGAATCAAGATTGACTGGCCCTAGCAACTCAGAAACCAACATTATTATCAATGTTGGCCAAGAAATGGTCACGCCTTCTAGTTTTTCATTCTATGGCGGCTTAAGTCTTGTCATGAGAGACAGCTTTGATCTGTCCCTGAATGCAGGTGCACGCGCTTATAGCCAAGGCGCTGTCATTATGTTCGATGGCGCCCCTGTATACGCTTATGCTGGTGCAGGCCTCATGCTCTTAGGCGAAACCAGCCTTTACCCAGAAATTGGCGTACGTATGCTACCATCAGATAACACTCGTTTAGACATCTATTTAAGGGCGTATACGGGTTCCGGTGACACCTATGGCGACCATGTTACATTTGGCTTGGCACTTAGCTTTTAAATGAAAAGACTCTTATTTCTAGCTATTGGCTGCCTCTGTATCTATTTCTATTTGCAAATACAAACCTCATCGACCATAGAAATCGTTGAGCCCACACCAGAGCAGCTAAAGCAGATGTATGGCTTATCGGGAGTTAAGAGAACTCCCTTGCCCCCACTGCAATAATCAGGCATAGATGTATGGATCAATTAATCGCACAACTTGAGCATAAAATAAGTTCACTTGTATCAGAACTAAACTCTGCCAAACAAGAAATTGGCGAATTACGTTCTCAACTTGAGCAAAAAACCACCAACGCCCCAGATCCTCTTATTGCAAGCATGGAAGGCCTAGCAGCTGCAGACCAGCTACAACTTTACATAGCAGACTCACTTGATCTATCCGATTTAGGACAAACAAACACCGAGAGCGACCCTGACGAACAACTAAGCTTCGATCTGGGCGCCAAATCGTCATTAGATGATCTTTATGCCGATGCCGATGCCGATGCCGATGCCGATGCCGATGCCGATGCCGATGCCGATGCCGATGCCGATGCCGATGCCGATGCCGATGCCGATGCCGATGCCGATGTAAAAGTATTATCTGCACCCAAAAGCCAGCAACGCAATAAAAATCAGAAAAATAACTTACGTTTAGTGAAACTTTTAGAGGATCGTTACCCCAAAGCCTTTAACTGGAGCAACCCTCAACCACTCAAAATTGGCATAGATCAAGACATCACCCTTGACGACGAACTCACCAAGAGCAAGCTCAAACGCGCTTTAGCAGCCTACACTCGCTCCAATCGATATAAAAAATGCCTAAAGAAAACAGCCGTCCGCATCGATTTGAATGGTCAAGTCAGCAAGGAAAACAAAGACAAGCAAAAGCAAGAAACAACACAGCAAACTAAGCCTAAAAACAAAACTAAAACTTCATCTGTAAAAGCTCATGATCATGATGAATATCAAGACCTTAGCAACGAAGAGCGCATGAAACTTAAGCTAGCCAAACTCATGGGCAATAAATTTTAAAAATAGTTGTTTTTTTTGTTTACAAGAATAGTGCGGATCTATAATATTCACTCCGCACTTGTGGAGGGGTTCCCGAGTGGCCAAAGGGAGCAGACTGTAAATCTGCCACGAAAGTTTCGGTGGTTCGAATCCACCTCCCTCCACCATTTTTATTAAAGTCTCTCTTTAATATTTCAGATATAAGCCTATCTATTTCCAAATACAGCTATTTCCAAATACAGCTATTTCCAAATACAGCTATTTCCAAATACAGCTATTTCCAAATACAGCTATTTCCAAATACAGCTATTTCCAAATACAGCTATTTCCAAACACAGCTATTTTCAAATACAGCTATTTCCAAACACAGCTATTTCCAAACACACCTATTTCCAAGTGCTTTTTCAGCGCAGCGACTGTAGCGACATAGTTTATTTACCCCCCTAAAGAGAGCCGCCAACTCACACCCTATAACAAGAATAGCGACCTTAAGACAAACCCCAAACACAGGATTTAAACTAGAAGCTGCTCGACTCTTTTTAAATCAAAACTATTCTATGCCTGATGCAACTCAAGCCACGAACACCAACAAATCAACCACGGATAAACTAACCCACCAACCCAAAGAAGAAACACAAGGCACTCCACCAAAAAAATCAACAACACTAGATAAAGTTGAAATTAGAGCGTTTAAAAATTTTACCCATATCGAAGAGCATAATGAAACTTTAAAAAATTCCACCACCTTCTTAATGCAGAACTCACTGAACACACCTCATTAATCGAGACACCCAGGCAGTACTATAGCGCTAAAAAACTATGTGATGTATTTAGCGCCCATCACAGTAATGACAACCATTGATCGAAGCGCTCTCGCCCAATAAACCCTCGCTTAGCGTCTTCAAAGAGAAACTTAATTAAAGAGTCTTTTTTTAGACTGCTGACAATCTGCTGACGAGTGTAGTGGCATAGTTAATTTGGTCACCTAAATAGAGGTGTTAATATACACCTCATAACAAGATAGGTGACTTTATGACAAACCGTAATCGCCGTACATTTAGTGCGGAATTTAAGTTAGAAGCAGCTCAACTCGTGTTGAATCAAAATTATTCTATTGTTGATGCTGCTCA
>Ga0209396_1005900_pt1 | contig 11446 bp, 10 predicted proteins | sample GOMGulsemesocosm_6_FD_184638 | JGI IMG/M metagenome (GOLD analysis project Ga0209396, IMG submission 184638) | Methane-oxidizing microbial communities from mesocosms in the Gulf of Mexico - GOM8C Gulf of Mexico (SPAdes) (version 2) | ecosystem: Environmental > Aquatic > Marine > Cold seeps... | reverse complement strand
CTTAATTGACAATACCAATAAAAATCTCGCATTTGTTGCTGAGTCATTTATGCAAGCTAAGGAAGATAAAGAAGCAATTACCTTTTTTAATAAAGCCTCAAAGTTAACGCAAACAGGTGAATACGACCAAAGGTTAGCTGAATTATATTTGAATAATGAAATGTTCGAAGAAGCAGCTGATTCAGCCCGAGAAGCACTCGATAAAGGCCTTCAAAATGGTAATTCAAATACATATATTGCACTCGGTATGGCGCAATACAATTTAGAAAATTTTGATGCTTCAATATTAGCTTTTGAACAGGCTGAAAAACATAAAAAAGCAAAAAAACTAGCCTCACAATGGCTTAAATTTGTTAAACGAGAACAACTTAATGCTAAAGCTATGAGAACAGCTTATTTGTAAAGTGAGTACAAGTAAGTAAATCCTATTTTATGAGGCGGTTATCAAAGTTAAAATCTAGTTTTATTTTAGTTGATAAGGCTTTGGAGAAGTTAACATGTTTAATATTTATCAGATAGTTAGCTTCTCTGGTGACGATAGTTGAGGGGATTTTAAGCGCAAGGCTTGAATTCGATTTTAGCCAATCGTCACCAATTTCTGCCGTTTCAGAAGGAGCGGGATCTGCTTGCCAACAATCAGGTAAGTATTCGTGATTTAATTCCATGATATCTGTTGGATTAATATCTACGGTAAATAAAGTGTAGTTATCTAGGGTGTCTGAATTATCTAAATGCACTAATATTTCAAGAATAGCTAAAGACTCCGAACTTGCTAAGTAAACACATGCTTGGCCTTTACTATTCCAACGCCCACCATAAAGTCTTGCGCCCTCGCCATCAAAGGCATGCTCAGACCACTTAGTTTTAACAATGCGATAAGCTGTGATCATGAAGTCATTTCATTTTTATTTACAAAATTTGAAGTGGTGATCACGCAAAAACACCATGCTCTAAACGGCCAATTAAATCCAATACAGCTTCAGTTTCTGCAGAGGTTGCAAGCATATCAACAGGACGTTTATTACCAAGGCCTCTCACTTGGCTTTTTAGCCATAGAGATGCTCTGTCATTATTGCCTTCAAATAAATCTAAAGCCGCTTTAAATACTTCAGCAAAACGATATAAGCGGTCGCTTTCATCTCGATTAAATTTGCCTGATTTTGCTCTACGTTGTAGTGTCGCACTGGCAATCACAGTTGCACTGGCTAAGTCTGATTTATCAAGACCTGATAATTTAGCGAGCTTAGAATAGACATCAAATGGAAAGCCATCATGTAGAGCTTGATGTAATTTTGGACCACGAGCAGGAAAGCCGACTTCTCCCCAAAATCCCATAGGTTTATGGCTAGGTGTGAACACATTAGCTTGATTCATATTACGGCTCCTAAACTATCACTTGATTGATTAAGTATATATCAAATGATTTTATAATCAATTATCTATTGCTTTAATAAAGTAAATACTTTGTTGCTTTCTTATGTTTTTTTTTATTAAAAATTAAGGCAAAATGAAGTGATATTAAGGAGAATATAGATATGAAAAAACAACCGTTTTCTCAATCAGATGCACAAAATCGTGTTGATCAAATTCATACATTTCAAAAGGAAATACTTGAGTTAGAAAACGAGGGTGTCTTAGTCATCTCACCCGAAGACACAAGTAAGGTTCAGAGTTATCATAGTCAACTACTACAAAGGTTATCGGCAACTTATGACGTGGATACGAGTGTAGGGTCTAAACAGTTGACGCTAGGTATGAAAATCGCTTCATTATTTGGTGCCTTGGCAATGGCGGTCAGTATTTTCTTTCTGTTTTATCAATTCTGGGGTTATCTGAACACCTCGATTCAAGTTGGCACCTTAATTATTGCCCCCATTTTATTATTTTTGCTGTCATTGTATCTGACTCAAAAAGAGAAAAGTGCTTACTTTTCTAAAATTGCTGCATTGGTGAGTTTGTCATGCTTTGTATTGAACCTTTCAATGCTAGGACAAATATTTAACATTACTATGTCTTCTAATGCTTTTATTGTATGGGCAGCCTTCAGTTTTTTACTTGCATATGCTTGTAATGCGCGATTATTGTTATTTTTTGGTATCGTTAGTATGAGTAGTTTTATTGCCATGAAGTTCGGCAGCTGGAGCGGTATGTATTGGATTAGCTTTGGTGAAAGGCCTGAAAACTTTTTTATGCCTAGTTTGATTATTTTTATGGTGCCTCAATTAATCAATCATAAAGGTTTTAGTGGTTTTGAAAAGATCTATCGGGTAATGGGCATGATAATGATATTTCTTCCAATCTTGATATTGTCGAATTGGGGGAGAGCAAGCTATTTAAATTGGTCTATCGATTTGATTGAAGGTGTTTATCAATTTATAGGTTTTACACTGTCTGTATCTGCTATTTGGTGGGGGATTAAGCGCCACTGGGGAGAAGTTACCAACACCGGAAATGTCTTTTTTCTCCTGTTTCTGTATACCAAACTATTTGATTGGTGGTGGGAATGGATGCCAAAATATATATTTTTCTTTATTTTAGGGTTATCTGCGTTACTAGCTTTAATTGTATTTAAACGTATTCGTTTGACTAATTTAAGTGAAGGATTTAAATAATGAGAAAATACTTATCTATTGGTTTATTTATTCTTATTGGTACAAACTTAGTTGTATTGAGTGGTGTTGTTTTTAACCGAATGGGAGAAGTAACAGCACATATTACATTAACAGAAAGGGAGCTGTCACTGCCATATAGTAACGGCATCGATAAAGAAAATTCAGGTATTTTACTCTCTGTCAATTGGCGTACAGTTATGAGGAAAGATGAACCTTATTTTTATAATTCAAGAGAGGTTAAAATAACGAAAGGTGAGCTACTAGAGTTAGGTTTTGATAAATTTGAAGAAAATAACAATTTTAAACAGCAATCTAGAGAACTCTACTGGGCATTCGAGTTTGATGGTGAACTGTATGCCGCAGAGCTAGAAAAAGCAGTATTACAGTATCAAACTGCATTCGCTTCATATGAAGCAAAACCAAGTGATACAACTAAGAGAAACAAAGAAGACTACAGTGCTAAACTAAAAAGAGAACAAACAACAAATAGTCGCTTATTTTTTATCAAAGCATCGGCCGACTATAAATCGCTAGCTGCTCAGTTATCGGATAAAAAAAACATACTGATTGTTAAAGGATTAACCAAACCTTATTACAAGAGTGAAAATAAATCCTACAGCCTATTATTAAAACATTTATCTGTAAGCAACATAATGGTTCCTGTAGCGCATTCAGAGGTCTTTATTGGACTGCATCGAGAATATAAAAGTACACCTCGGTATACAGCAGAAATCAAATGGGGTAGTGGATTGGAACCTTGGATAATAAGTACCAAAAGGATAGATAACTAATGCCTTTTACACCAATACATATGGGTCCAGGAATATTTATTAAATCATTACTGCAAGGTAGTTTTAGTTTAATGGTTTTTGGCTGGACGCAAATCATTATGGATATCCAACCTTTAGTTGTCATAATATCAGGAGAAGGTCATCTTCATGGTTTTACTCACACATTTATCGGTGCAATATTAATAGCAATATTTGCTTCTTTGACAGGGAAATATTTATCAGAACTTGGTTTGAAAATATTGGAAATCTCAAAAAATGAAAATCCTGTAAAAATTAAGTGGTGGGTTGTATTTTTAAGTGCTTTTATTGGCAGTTTTAGCCATGTGTTACTTGATAGTATTATGCATTGGGATGTTGAACCCTTTTTTCCTTTTACATTAGACAATCAATTTCTAGGCTTAATTTCAGTGTCGATGTTACACAAGGTTTGTTTATATAGTGGGCTAATTGGCGCAGCAATTTACTACGGGGTTAACTGGAAATTAAAATCGAAAACATGAAAATATTAAAGGCTGGTATTTTGATAATATGCTTTTTATCGAATACTGTTTTTGCCGATGAAAGTACCTGCTATGGCACAACTTCAAAGGGACGATTGGAAAAAGCGATAGCACTTCCAAGTTCTGGTGATAACTTTGTCAGCTACAGTTATATTGCTCGGTTGGCTGGAAGAACATATGTTCATTCTGATGTGAAAAAGATCATAGTCAACGCATATAAATCTTTAGAAAAGGAACAACCCAATAAAGTATTCAAGTATGCTGAAACAGGTTTCGAAGAGGGAGGGCAATTTAAACCACATAAAACTCATCGAAATGGTTTGTCAGTCGATTTTATGACGCCGGTAATCGACCAAAATGGTAAGTCAGTACACTTACCAACCCATCCTTTAAATAAATTTGGTTATGATATTGAGTTTTATAATAGTCAGTATGAACAATACTCCATAGACTATCTCGCTTTAGCGGCTCATATTGTAGCTTTACATAAATCTGCAGTTGCTCAAGGGGTAGATTTGTGGCGAGTGATATTTGATCCAAAATTACAATCGAACTTGTTTGAAACTCAATATGGTCCATATCTCACACAACATGTTAAATTTTCTAAAAAACCATCGTGGGTAAGACATGATGAACATTATCATGTGGACTTTGATATTCCATGTAAGGAATTAACAAAATGAAAAATGTTGTGGTTCTTGGTGGGTATGGAAACTTTGGTAAAAGAATAGTGGAAAATCTTTCAAATGTTGAAGGAATCACGCTATTTATCGTTGGCAGAAATTTAGCTAAGGCAACAGCTTTAGTCGACAGTTTGAAAGCGGCTTCTGTAGCCAAGTTAAAACCTATGGTTATTGATATTTTTGCTAATAACTTAGAAGCGCAGTTAATCGCAATTTCTCCTTATCTTGTTATACATACAAGTGGTCCTTTTCAAGGACAAGATTACCGAGTTGCACAAGCGTGCATTAAAGTGAACGCTCACTATATTGACTTGGCTGATGATCGTCGATTTGTATGCGATATCGTAGAATTAGATATCCAAGCTACAGAAAAAGGCGTTTTTGTTGTTAGTGGGTCAAGCTCTGTTCCCGGTTTATCTTCAGCGGTAGTAGAGCATTATTTAAAACAGTTTAATGTCATTGATTCGATTGATCTTGCTATTGCACCAGGAAATAAAGCAGAGCGAGGAGCGGCAACGGTTAAAGCGATACTTTCCTACACTGGGCATGCCTTTAAGATCTTTAAAGAGGGTCGTTGGCAAGATGCTTATGGCTGGATGGATCCCAGAATTAACGACTTTGGAAATATTGTAGGCAAACGACACTTAGCAAATGTAGATGTGCCAGATCTGGAGATTTTTCCTAGTAGATACGATGTAGCGGAACGCGTTAGTTTTCAAGCCGGATTAGAATTACCAATTTTGCATCTGACTATGTTTGGTATGGCTCGTTTGTCTAAAATTGGTTTAGTGAAAAATTGGGCTCCCTTATCCAATTTGATTGTTGGTACTAGTAATCTATTTTTGCCATTTGGTAGTGATAAAGGTGCAATGGAAATTGTGATCAGTGGTAAGTGCAAAAATTCAAAAGTACGAACCATTAATTGGTCTTTATATGCTCCCAAAGGTAATGGTCCATATATACCAACGCTTTCAGCTATTATTTTGGCAAGAAAATTACTAAATAATGAAAGCTTTGAACGTGGCGCTAAACCATGTGTAGGCTTGTTTGAATTAAGTGACTTTATACCTTATTTTGATGAATTAGGTATCTATTTGGAAGAAACTATAACGGGACCTTAATGGAATATTACTTAATTCTTAAACTAATTCATATTCTAGCCGCAGTTGTATTAACAGGTACAGGAGCTGGTATTGCATTTTTTATGTTTATGGCTAATCGATCTAACAACCCTCAAGTGATTTATATCACTTCAAAGCACGTTATTTTGGCGGATTGGATTTTTACAGCCCCAGCGGTAATAACTCAAATAGTATCGGGTATTTTATTGATGAATATACAAGGCTATTCATTCTCATCACCTTGGTTTTATTGGGTAATAAGTTTATTCATTTTTATAGGTATATGTTGGTTACCCGTTCTTAAAATCCAATATAAACTGAGAGAATTAGCTCAGATTTGTGTAGATTCGAATCAAGTGACTCAGGAATTTAAAACGCTTATGAAAACATGGATATTACTTGGCATTCCAGCATTTGTAGCCATCTTAGCTATCTTTTGGTTAATGATTTTTAAACCATTTTCGATTATTTAAAAAGGATTAATAATGGGTGGAAATAGTCAATACTCATTGAAGAAAACAGCAATATATTCATTAGCATTTCTTTGGATATTTACTGGGGTAACATCAATATTTATATCACCAGAAATTGGTTATCAAATATTATCAAATGGCAATATCACAGGTTTATTGGCTGATGTCTCTATTTACGCTGGAGGAGCGTTAGATATATTTTTAGGGGCATGGTTATTAACGTCTTTAAGAATTAAATTATGTTGTATGGTTCAAATGCTCACAATTGTGGTTTTTACTATATTATTAACTTTTATAGATGCGAGTTTTTGGATTCATCCATTTGGACCAATCACTAAGAATTTTCCGATTATTGTTTTAATCATTTTTGTATATAGGGAATTGGATTAGGCAAGTGTAGTTTTCATTTAACAAAAAAATACTGAAACTAAAACCTTCATTTCATAAATCTAAAACAAAACTGTCATCTTACCTTTAATAAAATGTCACTCAACTGTCATGTGAAATAATTACCTTATGTATCAACTTAATAGCTTTAACAAATTAAAACGATACGGAGATGGTAATGAAAGGTCCTGAATTATTTAAAGTAAGTATGCTGACATGTGCTTTAGCACTAGCTGGTTGTGGTGGCGGTGATATCAATTTAAATGTTGAAGGTGAAACTGTTGTAGCGCCTTCTCCTGTTATTCCACCAGCTGGCGGCTCAGATAAAGTATTAGCAGGGGTTCATAGCCCGAGTCTGTCAGCAACGGTTTCAGCTGCTTTAGGTAAAGATGTTACAGTTCAAGTTTTATCGGGACGCATTACAGCTGATACAGAATTAACAACAGATGCATTTTGGGCATTAGATGGCGCTGTATTTGTGGGTAACGACAATATAGATAGTGCAAGCCTTACAATAAACCCTGGTGCAGTTGTATTTGGTAACAGTGGTAAAGATTACTTAGTAGTAAGCCGTGGTTCAAAGATTGAAGCAATAGGCACCAAAAATGACCCTATTATAATGACTTCGCTACAAGATGTTGTTGGTGATACAACCGCTGCTGGTCAATGGGGTGGTGTTGTATTACTAGGTAATGCACCTTCAAATAAATGTCCTGCAGACAGTGATTGTGCGCTTCAAGTTGAGGGAGTTGAATCTGGAGCTGTATTTGGTGGTACTAACTGGGAAGATAACTCAGGGTCTTTACAATATGTTGTTGTTAAAAATGCAGGTTATGAAATTGCACCTGGCAATGAGTTAAATGGAGTGACATTTGGTGGTGTTGGTTCAGAAACTAAAGTGGATTATTTACAAGTTCATAATAATTCAGATGATGGTGTTGAGTTTTTTGGTGGCGCAGTAAACGTTAAGCATTTAGTTTTAACAAGCAATGACGATGATAATGTTGATTGGGATAATGGCTACAAAGGTAAAATGCAATTTGTTTATATCGAACAAGATAAAAACTCAACAGATGCTAACCGTGCAATTGAAGCTGATAATGATGGTAAAAACCCATCTAAAGATCCTAAGTCGCAACCTATTATTTCAAACTTAACTGTAGTTGGTAACAATTTTAAAGGTGAAGACGAATCTGAAGGTATCTACTTACGTGAAGGTACTGGTTTACATTTATACAACTCAGTGATTTCTGGTCCATCAGAAATGGGCGAGTGTTTCGAAATTGAAGGCATTCCAAAAGACTCTACATTCACTGAAAGTGAAACAGTTAACAATGCAAATAACGGCATTATTAAAGTAGAAAATACAGTTATGGCGTGTACTAACGGTGAAAACTTTAAAAATCCAAAAGATACTGATGGAAATATATTACTAGAGTTAGAGACTTGGTTCAGCGCTCAAACTGGTAATAGTATTAATGCTAAATCTATGATTGGCGTAAACGGTGAGCCACTGGCAGGCTCGCCATTATTAGGTGCTGGTCAAGACGTTAATAATACAGTTGATTCCTTTTTTGACTCAGTAGATTACATCGGTGCATTAGACGGGCAAAACGATTGGCGTGAAGGTTGGGCATTTGGTTTTGGTGGTGGAGAAGTAACAGCACCGGCACAAGTAGCAGGTTGTCCTACTGGTACACAATCAATTTCTCCAATTGATGGCATTACAACAACATGTGAAATTAGTGGACGCATTACTGCAAACTTAACGCTCACAACAGGTAATTTTTATGCCTTAGATGGCGCTGTATTTGTAGGTGGCGATAAAGAAAATTCAGCAACACTTACTGTAGAGCCAGGTGTAACTGTTTATGGTCGTAACGGTGATGATTACTTAGTTGTAAGCCGTGATTCTAAAATTATAGCAAATGGCTCAAAAGATAAACCAATTAGCTTTACTTCTAAACAAGATGTATTAGGTGAAACAACATCTGCGGGTCAGTGGGGTGGCATGGTATTACTTGGTAATGCACCTTCAAACAAATGTCCGACAGATGGTTCACAATGTGCACTTCAAGTTGAAGGTGTAGAAGCTGGTGCAGTATTTGGCGGGACAGACACTTCTGATAACTCAGGTATTTTACGTTATGTTCGCGTAATGAATGCAGGTTATGAAATTGCACCCGGAAATGAGCTCAATGGTATAACATTTGGTGGTATTGGCGCTGGCACTACGGTTGAATATGTACAAGTTCACCAAAATGCAGATGATGGGGTCGAATTCTTTGGCGGTACAGTACAAGCAAAGTATCTAGTGCTAACCAGCATTCAAGATGACAGCATTGACTGGGATAACGGTTTCCAAGGTAAATTACAGCATGTATTAGTTAAACAAGCTGCAGATAATTCAGATGCAAATCGCGGTATTGAAGCTGATAACGATGGTAAAGCACCTGGTAAAACACCGCGTTCAAATCCAACACTTGCAAATATCACTATCATAGGTAACAACTTTAAAGGTGAAGACGAAGGTGAAGGCATTTATTTTCGCGAAGGTACTGGTGCACAAATGTACAACATTGTTGTAACGGGTGCAGAAGGTATGGGTGAATGTTTAGAGCTTGAAGGTATTCCTAAAGATTCTATTTTAACCCAAAGTGAAACTATCAATAATGCGCAAGATGGCACTATTAAGTTTGTAAGTTCTGTTATCGCATGTTCTGAAAACTTCAAAAACCCCTCTAGTGTTGATTTTGACTTAAGTGATTGGTGGAGCACTGTATTAGGTAACACAGTTGCACAAAACCAAGACTCAGTAGTTAACGGCATTTTCACTATAGATGCAACGGTCGCAACGGATGTAAAAGCGATTGATGGTTTCTTTGATACAACTAGCCATATTGGTGCTGTATCGCCAGGGAACAATTGGACTACTGGTTGGACAGTTGGTCTGGAATAAGACTAAACCCACATTATGCCAAGCGAGTGATAGCTTGGCATAACTCAAGTGAATTAATTTAGCTTATTTCGTCGAGGCAAAAAATGAAAAACACATCAGTTAAATTCGGTTTATCAGCAATATCAGCGGCAGTTTTATTTTCTTTAACTGGTACTGCATTTGCAAATGAAACGATCGAACCACAAGATGAAACAGTATTAGAAGAAGTCGTTGTGAGTGCAAGTCGCTTAAAAGGCACTGCAACAGCTGTATTAGAAGAACGTAAACAACAGGCATTTGTAGCCGATATTATGGGTGCCGAGCAAATATCACGTAGTGGAGATAGTGATGCTGCAGCGGCACTACGTCGTGTAACAGGTTTAACATTAGTTGATGGTAAATTTATTTATGTACGAGGTTTAGGTGAGCGTTACTCAAGTACACAATTAAATAGTGCTGCAGTACCAAGTCCAGATCCTACCCGTTCAGTCATTCCGCTTGATTTATTTCCTGCTGATATCATCGAAAGTTTAGCTGTTCAAAAGTCATTTTCACCTTCTATGCCAGCATCATTTGGTGGTGGCAATGTAGACATTCGCATTAAAACAATTCCGAATGATTTTATATTTAATATGAGTGGTTCGCTTGGTACAAATACTAATAACTCAAATGACGGTATTGAATATCAAGGTGGCGATGATGATTGGCAAGGTTTAGATGATGGCACACGCCAATTGCCAAGTTCAATCAAAGCAATCTATGACGCTGGTAAATCATTAGATGATTTAACTGCCCAAGAAAGTCGTCAATTAGCGATAGATTTAAACAAAAATTATGATCCTAACAAAACAAATGTAAACCCAGATCACAGTGTTAATTTCACTTTAGGTAACAGTGCCCAGTCGGGTGATTGGCGTTACGGATTTTTATCATCAATTAGCTATGATAATGAATATTTTGTGGGGAAAGAATATCAAGGTGAGCAGTTTGTATTAGGTGAAAGTAGTGCAGCGATGATCCAGGGTTATGATGATGTTAAAACAACAGAACATAACGTTAAATGGTCAGGAATGCTGAACTTTGGCATTGAGTGGCAAAAAAATCATCGCTTAGACTTTAGCTCAATGATTTTACATGATACGGAAGACACCATTCGTGATAAAACGGGGATCTCAGAAAACGTAAATGAATCAGATAACCGTAAAATACGCTCATACGATGTGTCATATGAAGAAAGAGAGCTAATTGTTAACCAAATTAAAGGCATGCATACTTTTGATGAACTAAATTATGCGGGGTTCGATTGGAAGTACTCAATAGGGCGTTCAAATCGTTATGCGCCAGGTAATATTAATACGCGTTTTATTGTGACTGATAGCAATTTAGATGAGATTTATGATGTAACGAATGAAGCTGCGTTATCTAATTCAACAACCGCTGCACGTTATACTTTTCAGAAGTTAGATGATGAAGTTGAAAATTACGGTTATAACTTTACCTTGCCTTTATCGCTTGAATCAACAGAAGTTGAACTCAAAGTAGGTGCTGATTATATCTCTAAAGAGCGCTCTGCAAGTAACCGCCGTTTTGATATCAATACCCGTGCATTTGATGATGTTGATTTTAAAGGTGATGCATTAAATGAAGTGCTATCTAATGATGTTATTCAAGATGCAACATTAACCCGCAGTATTTTAAATGATACAACGGTTGATGGTGATGACTACATTTCGGCACAAAAAATTGATGCTTATTATATAGAAGCAGATTTCTTTTATAACAATAGATTTAGAGTTAGTGGTGGTGTTCGTTGGGAAGATTTCCGTCAAGTATCAGTACCACTAAATCCTTATTCAGGACAAGTAGTATTAGATAGTGATGCAACCAGTGATGACTACCAAGAACTCGCGTTTCAAAATGATGATTTTTATCCGGCGTTAG
>Ga0209396_1005897_pt1 | contig 11449 bp, 10 predicted proteins | sample GOMGulsemesocosm_6_FD_184638 | JGI IMG/M metagenome (GOLD analysis project Ga0209396, IMG submission 184638) | Methane-oxidizing microbial communities from mesocosms in the Gulf of Mexico - GOM8C Gulf of Mexico (SPAdes) (version 2) | ecosystem: Environmental > Aquatic > Marine > Cold seeps... | reverse complement strand
TTTTCCAGCTTCTACATCCATCGGATAGGGGGTATCTGACGCTTTTATTGCTTTATCCATAATATATATTCTACCGTGATAAAAAATAATGGTCTTAGTCAAAGCATACGTCTTGATGTACGTTGCCTAGCTAAGCTTATGTAAACTTAGTATAGGCATGAATCAATGAGGTGGCCGCCTTCTGTAGAAAGATCTTTATTCTAGCGATTTTCATACTGCTATTGGATGTTACTACTAGCGAATAGTAAGAGGTTTAAATTAAAGAGAAGACAAAAAAAAGGCCAAGTGATCTGTTCTTAATAGAACAGGTCACTCGGCCTTTTTTAGCAAATGTTTGTTAAAAAACGTTTGCGATTACTTGCTTTCGTTCTGAGCGAACAAGCTACCAGCAGCTGGAGCAGAAGGCTTAACTTCAGCGGCTACAGGAGCAGCTGATGCAGGCTTAGATTCTGCAGCAGAGTGGATAGCACCTGCTAGAGACTGTGCAGCAGGCTTAGTTACTGGCTTAGCAGTAGAAACAGGAGCTGTTTTAGCGACAGGCGCTTTCTTAGCAACTACTTTTTTAGCAGGCTTAACAGCAGCTTTCTTAGCAACTACTTTCTTAGCAGCGGTTTTCTTAGCAGCTACTTTTTTAGCAGGCTTAGCGGCGGCTTTCTTAGCAGCTACTTTTTTAGCAGGCTTAGCGGCAGCTTTCTTAGCAGCTACTTTTTTAGCAGGCTTAGCGGCAGCTTTCTTAGCAGCTACTTTTTTAGCAGGCTTAGCGACAGCTTTCTTAGCAGCTGGCTTCTTCGCGGCTTTTTTAGCTTTAGCAGCTTCTTTCTTAGCAGCAGCGGCTTCTTTTTTCTTAGCAGTTGCAGCGGCTTTCTTAGCTTTAGCAGCGGCTTTCTTATCAGCGATTGCAGCTTTTTGCTTAGCAGCGGTAGCGGCTTTCTTAGCTTTAGCAGCGATTTTCTTAGCTTTAGCAGCGTCTTTCTTCTGAGTCGCAGCGGCAGACTTCTTGTCAGCAACAGCTTGCTTCTTAGCAGCAGTAGCGGCAGCTTTCTGTTGATCTTTTTCTACAGCAGCAGTTGCTTTAGCAATTGTTGAAGCAGCATCAGCGTCGGCTTTAGCAGTCGTTGCAGCTAGTTTAGCAGCAGCGAAAACTTCTTTAGCAGCAGCAGCAGCTTGCTTAGTTGTTTCAACTTTAGCTTTAGCAGCTTCTAAAGCTTTAACAGTCGCAGCAGATTTTTTAGCTTTAACCTTGTCAGCCGCTTTCTTTTTAGCAGCGTTTGCTTTAGTTAAAGCAGCAACGGCTTTAGTTTGTGCAGACTTAGCTTTTGCCAATGCTTTATCAGCATCAGTACTCATTTTCTGGCGCGCTTTTTCCAGATTAACTTCTAATGCAGCAATTTCTTTCTGCAATAATTGAACTGGGTTTAATACAACTTTAAGAGCTGGAGCTTTTTTAGCAGCAACCTTTTTAGCTGGAGCTTTTTTAGCGACTGTTTTCTTAGTAGCGACTTTTTTTACTGCAGGCTTTTTAGTTGCTTTTTTGCTAGCGGCCATGGGATTTCCTCGAGGACTGACATAAATAGACTGCGCAATTATACTTAGAAGCAAATTACTATCCATTATTTTAGGCGAGAAATAGAAATTAAATTAGTTTTTCAGTGAAATAATTTTTATTTTTTCTGTTTTGAAGCAATTTGTTGCTCAATCCATTCCAACATCGGCTTCCATTCGAGAATGTCCTTATTATCGCGATGTTCAAAATCAGCGAGACCTAAGCCATGTTCTGATGCTCGAACGTAATTTTGTGTATCTCTGAGTGATGTAATAAAGGGAATATTTAGGCTATTTAAAAAGCGTTCAAGCTTCTGGTAGATGAGGGTGTTTTTCTTTACGCGATTGGCGACAACGGCAATGGATTTTTTATTGCTGCGAAATGCACGACTTAATAATACTTCGCGAATAAATCCAGTTGCTGCTCGAATATCGATGGCTGAGGGTATTACAGGTATCACAATGAAGTCAGATGCTTGAATCATGTCAGATAAAATATGCCCCGTTAATCCAGCTGGAGTATCGAGCACGATACGCGATGTAGAAGAAGGAACCCGCAAACTATAACTGCGAGTCGAGTTCGATGTTTGATGTTTGAAAGCAGCAACGCCAGTAATGTTTGCTAGGTGAGGATCGCGGGCAGATAGCCAATCAATACTGGACCCTTGAGGATCATAGTCAACGATAGCAGTTCCTTCACCTTGAGTTGCAAAGTAACTCGCGATGTTGGTCGCCATTGTTGTCTTGCCACAGCCGCCTTTCGCATTAGCGACTAGCACACGAATCGGTTGAGTTTGGCTTACAACTCTAATGTTAGGGTTTTCAGCTGTGGTTTTTTGTCTCTCGCTCACTGTGATCTCATCCATAATGATTTTAGAGATTTCCTTTATCTTATTTTTATTAAGCATAGGCTATAATGATTTGGTTTGTATCTTCAACAAGGATTCACGGATGAAACGCCCAATATTTATTATGTTAGTGCTGGTCGCTATTGCTTTTGCTGGTCCCATGCTGATGAAAAAATCAGATGGTACACCGTTTATGGAATCGCCTCTCGATTTGTTCTCGACAAGCTCGACGGGTTCTCAAAATAACGAAATGAGTGTTAATACGACTCAATCATTTTATAAGTGGCAGGATGAGGACGGTACTTGGCATTATTCTGATCAGCCTGGGGAAGGGCAGGAAATTGAGACGGTGACGGTCAATACTAATACCAATCTTATTCAAGGCTTACGCACAGTAAAGAAGAAAGAGATTGTAGAAGAGAAAAAGCCAGAACCTAAGGCTGAGGCTCCTAGGCTATCATTGCCGATGACAGTGCCAATGGAAAAGGTTTCTAAAATGATGAACGATGCGAGTAATATGCAACAGGTAATGGATAACCGAACAAAACAAATTGAAAAAGCGACACATGGTCGCTAGTTCAAGGTTTGATTCAAATCTGGTTATTTAATCGGTCGTTTACCAAAACTATGTGAGGTAAATGACTTTAGAGCGATTATCATGGGCGACTTACTTTAAATAAAAGATACGTCCATTCGAGCCGCTAGCGACATAGCCTTGCTTGGCAAAAGCGACATCTTCGATCAATACGTTATTGCTGACCCATTTATTTCTCGGGACGGCTTGCCAAGTATTCTTAAGCTTGGCTGTTTTCGTTTCCCATAATTGAATTTTTCCCGCACTTGATCCGGTTAATAGTTGAGTGCTGTTTTTGTTAAAGCGTGCGCTATTATAAAATCCACTCTTGATAGGAAATTCTCTGATAATTTTTCCGCTTTTAGTATTCCATAGTTTACCTGGTTCGCCATGAGCCGAGGTGAAGACTAATTTACCATCGGGTGAAATTTCTGCACTGCGAACTTGATTATCATGCTCTAGGCGTTGAATTTGTTTACCACTATTGAGATCCCAAAGACGAACACTCGAATCGTCACTGGCACTGGCAGCGTATTGTCCTTGGTTGTCTATGCTGACGTCGTAGACGATGCCCTCGTGACGAAGTGTGCGTTTGATTCCGCCGTTTTTAATATCAAATAATGTCGCTGTATAGTCAGTCATGGCTAATAAAGCATACTGCCCATTGCTACTGAGGCTAATATCTTGAATGTCTCCCGGGGCAGTCCATAACCAAATTGCTTCTCCTGTTTTACTGCTCCATAAGGCGATACTGCGGTTATCGGTAGTTGCTACGAAATTCCCTTCTGGTGAGAAATCACAACTGATGATACTGCTGTTCTCTCCAGCTTGATGATTCCAATTATAAAGGCGGTCGAATGGCTGTATGCGCCATAGGCTGCCTCCATGATGAATCGAGCCTGCAAAAGCAAAGCTAGCATCGTGGTTAAGACAGAGAGAGTGCGCACCTTGCTTGGTAAGATCATCGAAACGCTCGGGCTGTTTTCCAATACCGCAGGCGGTTAGAAATATACTGAAAAATATTACGCTGGAGAGTATTAATTTGGATAGTGGTTTTGCTGATGCAGCTGACTTCATAGCCATCCCTGAATATAGGTCGAATATGAAGTCAGTTTAGTTCAATTTTAGCCTGTGGCTAATATATAGTATGAATAAGGATCGCTATTAGCTGGGAACCAATTCACGGTGAACATAGTGCAGTTTTTCGATTAGTTGATCTTCAAGTTCAAAACGTTCGCTGAGCATTTCACCCAGTTCAGAAAGATCTTTTGTTAAGTCCGTTATTTTTTCTAAGCAATGTTCAGCAGTATCGTATTTGTCATTGAAGTCGACACATTGCTGGGTCATTTCTTCTAGAACAGGATATGCCCGATTAGCAAGCTCGGTGCCACCATCGTCATATTGTTTTGCTTCTTCTAATAGCTGCTGGTAAATTTCGAAATGACCAGCAGAACAATAGTCCATAAGTATCTGGCAGAAAGCCTGAATTTTAATGGATACTGGAGTCTCCTTTGGAGAGAAAGGCTTTAAGGTGTTAATACCACAGTAAAGTATGATGACATCTTGGCGTTCGTTCAGCCAACCGTCGATCAACTTGTTCACACCACCCCAACGTTCTTGTGCTGTTTTGCAACCTTCTAACATACCCCAATTCCTTTTCTTCTTCGTTCTGATTAACCCAATATAGTCAGGCTAGACATGCAGTTGCAAGCAAGTTTTTTCATTTTTTTTGCTTGCAAACTGACATATCTGTGCATTGTGGGTTTCTAGCCGTGTTAGCTAGAGAATTTAGTTATTTACGGGCTTTCCAAGCTGTGAAAACACCATAAGCTGATGCGAGTGCAAAGCCGATAAAGAAGACCATTAGCCAAGCTGGCATCGATAATCCAGCAAAGCTCCAAGAGACTTCGGCACAATTTCCATTGCCTCGAAGTAATACAGTAATGACTTCCATCATTGGAAAAGCATCCAGCATGTATTCTAAGCTAGGGCCGCAGGAAGGAACTTGATCTGCGGGTAAGTTTTGCAACCAGTTATGATGATGCGCTAGGTAGATACCAAAAAAAGATGATAAAAGAGACCAGCCGGAGGCAATTAGTAAGCCTATTGGGCGTTCCACAAGGAAAAATCCTGCTAAGCAGCCTAAGGCGACCATTAATGTGGCAACTCTCTGCATGATGCACAGTGGGCAGGGTTCAAGCTCTAAGGCAAACTGAAAATAATAGGCGCTGGCCAATAAGGCGATGCAGGTAATAAAGCCGGTAAGGCAGAGTTGTTTTAGAGTGATTCGCATTCTTTTCCCTTTCTTCTTTCTGATTGTCGATACTGTTCTATTCTATAGATATCTATTTTGAATCTATTCAGACTTGGGAGTATTGATAATGTTCAAGTTTCTTCTGCCTTTGGCAGGATTAATCGTATTTTCTTTTGCTGGCCTAAACCAAGCAGTCGCCAGCGAGACTAAGTATATCCATTTAACCCCTGCTTTTGTTGTTAATTATGGTAATACGGGACGTATGAAATATTTACGTACGGAGGTCGCATTGAGAGTGACGGGAGCCGAAGCAGCCACAGCAGTATCGCAGCATCGCCCGTATATTCGCAATAACTTAGTTCTCCTTCTTACTTCACAGGACAGTGATATCGTGAATTCAAGCGCAGGGCGAGAAACTTTACGTAAAGTTGCATTGGATGAAGTACGAGCGTTAATGATCGTGCTTGAAGGTATGCCGTATGTTGATGATTTGTTTTTTGAGAATTTTGTTGTACAGAATTAATGTGAGCTGAGGTATTTCTGTTATTGCATAAAAAAGGGTTATCAATTGATAACCCTTTTTTATCTCTATCGCTAACTATTTAGCGAGTAAGAAATTGATTTAAGAAACTGGGAAAATCAATTTGATCTCCTGCTTCTATTTCAGCTTGTTGCATTAAGCTCTGTTGAGCTTGCAGTTTCATTTCTTCATTGAGATCAGCATTAAGAGGCTGTTTAAATTCAGCGGCTCTTTGTGCGGCTAGTTTGAGCGTTAGTTGTGCGAATTCTAAATCGTTTGATTTCATTTCTGCTAAATATTGTGCAGAAGGTGTTAGCGAATCATCATCTAATTTAGCTTGCTGCTGAGTTAAGGCGTCGCTGTATTGATTATTGCCAGCGGCCTCATCCATTGATTGAGCTAAAGAAGACAGATCTATTAACAGCTCGTTACCCCATTGACGTAAGCCAATCGACTCGCCATTTTTGCTTAAGTGCAGTTCAGGGTCGCGACCTTGCATGACGGAGTCATGCTGATTGGCTTTAATTTCACGAAATTCGTCATTATTGATGTCTGGACTATTCGAGAATAAGCAATGCGTTAGGAATAAGTCTAAAAAGTGGATGTGAGTTTCATCCATCCCCAGCGATAGAAAAGGGTTAATATCGGTGCAGCGTACTTCGATATATTCCACGCCATGATTCGCTAGGGCTTGCAGTGGTTTTTCATCACCATTACCAATGCGTTTTGGGCGAATATCACTGTAATATTCATTTTCTATTTGCAGCAAGCTCGTATTCAACTGTTTGTACTGGCCACCTTCTTCTTGCAGACCAATTTCTTCATAAGCAGGAACCGGTTGAGTGACGGCTTTAGACAGCGTTTCAACATAATTCTCAAGGCTGTTATAGCAAACAATGAGCTCAGCTTGAGCATTATTTTGATAACCCAAATCGCTCATACGCAGTGATGTTGCGTAAGGCAGATAGCGGGTATGTTCTTTAAAAGTATCCAATCCGTGTTCTTGGTCATCTAAGAAAGACGAACAAACCGCAGGAGAGGCGCCAAAAAGATAGCTCAGGATCCAAGAGTTACGACGGAAATTACGAATCAGGCCAAAGTACTTATCGGAGATAAAGTCTTTCAGCTGGTCATCGTTAGCGGCTTCTTTTTTCTCTTCCTTATACATTAGAGGCCATAAGGCGTCTGGCATAGAAAAGTTATAATGAATGCCGGCAATGGCTTGCATGGTGCGGCCATAGCGATGCCATAAACCATGGCGGTAAGCGTGTTTCAGCTGGCCTAAATTTGAATAGCCATACTGCGCAATCGGAATGCTTTCTTCACCGTTAATAATACACGGCATCGATGCCGGCCAAATGTATTCATCACCGATATTTTGATAAGTGTATTGATGCAGGTTGTGCATGAATTCAAGCGTATCTTTGGCGTTATCAAAAACGGGGGTAATAAATTCTAATAACGATTCAGAATAATCTGTAGTGATGCTGGGATGCGTAAGAGCAGAACCCAGTGCTTGAGGGTGTGGCGCTTGGCTTAAGCGGCCATTTGGCTCACAGCGTAATCCTTCTTTTTCAATACCGCGCTGGATGCGCCCAAGTAATGGGAGCTGATTTTGCTCGCGTAGGGACGTTAGCAAAGGGGTATAAGTTGGATTAGCCAATGGATAGCCTCAATATTCAAACTGAAAAGAAAAGGCATTATAGGGGAATGATTGAAGGGAGGTAAGTACGCTGAGTGGTAATCACTGTGCCATGGATAAGATAATCCACAGCACGGTGACGATTTGTACTTAAAATTTGTTACTTTTTCTTATTAAAAGCCGCCGCGAGGGCGTTCGCCATAGCACCTTGGCCACCGCCTTGGTTACTTCCTTTATTAGTATTGCCATTAGAAGCGCCTGGGCCAAAGCTGGTTTTCGTTGTTTGGTTGCCTCGGCCATTACCACGACGATTATTACGTTCGCCAGGGGTCTTTTCATTAGCTAGTTCGTTAGCATCATCAGACATGCGCATTGAAAGGGCGATGCGTTTACGTTGGGCATCAACTTCCATTACTTTAACTTTGACGATATCGCCGGCCTTTACAACTTCGCGAGGGTCTTTAATAAAGGTATCCGACATCGCAGAGATATGAAGTAGGCCATCTTGGTGAACACCGACATCAACGAACGCGCCGAAGTTAGTCACGTTGGTAATCACGCCTTCTAATACCATGTTCAAACGTAGATCTTTTATTTCTTCTACGCCATCTAAGAAAGTAGCGAAGGTGAATTCAGGACGTGGATCCCGACCAGGTTTTACTAGTTCGGAAAGAATATCTTTAACCGTTATTTCACCGACAGACTCTGTGGCATATTGCGCTGCGTTAACAGCTTTCAAGAAAGAGCCATCGCCTATTAAGCTCTTAATATCACGACCTGATTGCTTAGCGATTTCTTTTACTACGCCATACGCTTCTGGGTGAACAGAGCTGGAATCTAATGGATTTTCGGCATTATGAATGCGTAAAAACCCGGCGGCTTGCTCGAAGGTTTTTTCACCTAAACGAGGCACTTTTTTCAATTCTTTACGCGATGCGAAAGCACCGTTCTCATCGCGATAATTAACGATGTTATTAGCGATGGTGGTATTCAAACCGGAAACACGGGTTAGTAGTGGCACTGATGCCATATTCAAATCTACACCCACTGAGTTCACACAGTCTTCTACGGTCGCATCCAATGCTCGGGCTAGTTGAGTTTGGTTTACGTCGTGCTGGTACTGGCCCACACCAATGGATTTCGGATCAATCTTTACTAGCTCGGCTAATGGATCTTGCAGGCGGCGGGCAATGGAGACCGCACCACGAATAGTTACATCAAGATCAGGGAATTCTTTAGCCGCTAGCTCAGAGGCTGAGTAAATAGAAGCGCCTGCCTCGTTCACCATTATTTTTTGTACTTTTTTCAATGCTGGGTTTGCTTTGATCATGTCGCCAACGAATTTATCTGTTTCGCGGCTACCCGTGCCATTACCAATCGAAATTAGTTCTACGTTGTGCTTTAAGATTAACGCGGTGATGATTTTCGCTGAATCGGCTAATCTTTTTTGTGGTGGAGTGGGGTAAATCGTATCGTGATCGATTACTTTACCGGTAGCATCAACTACGGCAACTTTTACTCCAGTACGTAAACCTGGGTCTAAACCGATGGTTGCTTTGGCGCCAGCAGGTGCCGCTAAAATAAGATCTTTTAGGTTTTGACCAAATACTTTAATGGCCTCCTCTTCGGCCGCTTCACGCACGTTGGTCATCAGCTCAGTTTCTAAATGAGTTAATAACTTAATGCGCCAAGTCCAGCGTACGACTTCATGCAACCAGCGGTCAGCTTGGCGGCCTTCATTCTTTAAGTTGAAGTGATCGGCGATCATCGCTTCGCAAGGAGAAGGTGTGAGCTTATCTGTTGGATCGCCAGTGACAATACTGAAGCTCAATACACCTTCGTTACGGCCACGTAAAATAGCTAATGCGCGGTGGCTAGGAACGCTTTTAAGCGCTTCGTCGTGTTCAAAGTAGTCGCTGAATTTTGCGCCTTCTTGTTCTTTGCCTGGTACTAGACGAACCGATAAGGTGCCTTCTTGTTTTAAGAAAGTACGAACATTATTAATCAGGTTCGCGTCTTGAGCGAAACGCTCCATCAGAATATATTTAGCACCATCTAGGGCTGCTTTGGTATCGGCTATAGCGTTCTCTTTACCCGTTGCGGCATCTATATATCCGCTGGCGAGTGTTTCAGGGTTCTGGTTTGGATCTTCTAGTAATGAATCGGCTAAAGGTTCTAAGCCCGCTTCAATAGCGATGGTCCCTTTGGTACGGCGTTTTTGTTTATACGGTAAATACAGATCTTCTAAGCGTGTTTTAGTATCGGCGTTTAGAAGATCGCGTTTAAGCTCAGGGCTTAACTTACCCTGTTCGTCGATATTTTTTATAATTGCGCCGCGACGATCTTCCATTTCACGCAAGTAGCGTAGACGCTCTTCTAAGTTACGCAGTTGAGTATCATCCAGTGCGCCAGTGACTTCTTTTCGGTAGCGCGAAATAAAGGGCACAGTTGAGCCTTCATCTAATAAGGCAACTGAGGCTTGAACTTGCTGAGGGCGAATGTTCAGCTCTTGAGCAATGCGGGTGAAAATAGAATCCATGATGTTTCTCGTCTTTTGATCTTACAAACTAGGTATAAATTATTAAAAATTCAGTAAATATCGAGCCTGAGTATACTGACCCTAAGGTGGATATTCGAGGATAAAAACTGAATTTATTAGCGCCAATTAATCTAGTAGAAATAGCGTTAGTATTTGACTGTTTAAACTGTGAACTGGCTCTCATGCGAATGGCTGAAATTGGCGCTAATTGTCCCTGATTAGCCTAGACGCTCATCGGTGCTGTACTAGTGTTAAGTGAACTGAGTATAACTAATCTGCTTGCTGGATAAGCGGCAATTAAAATAGGCATTGTTATGAGCTTAACATTCTCTTCAGAAGATATTCCTGCGGGCTTAAAGCGCAAACGTATTCTGATGGTAACCAATACGCCATCATTACGTACGCTACATGCGGGTTTTCTGCGTAGTAAGGGTTTTGATTATGTATTTGAGGCCGCCGATGGCATGCAAGCGATTGATATGCTGCGTATACAGCCAATAGATTTGATCATTGCGGACTGGCTGTTAGAAGAGCTTTCCGGATCTGACTTATTACATACAGTACGAGGCAGCGTGGCGATGGTGGATATGCCTTTCTTAATGCTAACAACTAAAAAAGATATGCCTGATGTTGAGGACAGCTTAGCGCTGGGGGATACCGATTATTTAATCAAGCCGTTTAAAACAGCTCAGCTCGGCATGAAGCTGGTTATGGCGTTGGCCACTTCAAATTATCATGCACCAGACGTGATTAGAGAAGAATTAAGAATTCGATCAATGCCGCAAATTCCTGTATTAACAGAGCAGGTTAAATATTTGAAACAGGCCTAGCTTATCACTCAGAGCCAAATGACGGGCATAAAAAAACCGCTAAAAATTCAGTTTAAATAACTGAGTTGATAGCGGTTTTTTTGTAGCCAGTGATTAGCTCAACTAACGATTACTTAGATGTTGGACCTGCCGCTAGGATAGCGTCAGATACGTCGAACTTAGTAAAGTTAGTTGTGAACTGCTTAGCCAATATTTCAGCGGCTTCAGTCCACTCAGCTTCGCTAGCCCAAGCTTTTGTTGGGTTAAGTACTTTTGAATCAACACCGTCTAGGCTCTTAGGAACTTCTAAGCCAAACAACGGTAGAGTTTCAGTTTCAGCATCACGCAAAGCGCCTGTCTGAATTGCGCTGATTACTGCACGAGTAGTTGGAATTGAGAAACGCTCGCCGCCTTTACCGTTAGCGCCGCCAGTCCAACCTGTGTTCACAAGGTAAACTTGAGAATCAAATTCAGTCACACGCTTCATCAACAATTCAGCGTATTCACCTGCTGGACGTGGGAAGAATGGAGCACCGAAGCAAGTCGAGAAAGTAGACTTAAGACCTGGAGTACCGCCCATTTCAGTAGAACCTACTAGCGCTGTATAGCCACTTAAGAAATGGTAAGCCGCTTGTTCTTTAGTAAGAACAGAAACTGGAGGAAGAACACCGGTCATATCGCAAGTCAGGAAGATAACGGCTTTTGGCTCGCCACCTTTGTT
>Ga0209396_1005896_pt1 | contig 11450 bp, 10 predicted proteins | sample GOMGulsemesocosm_6_FD_184638 | JGI IMG/M metagenome (GOLD analysis project Ga0209396, IMG submission 184638) | Methane-oxidizing microbial communities from mesocosms in the Gulf of Mexico - GOM8C Gulf of Mexico (SPAdes) (version 2) | ecosystem: Environmental > Aquatic > Marine > Cold seeps... | reverse complement strand
GGATTGTTGCGTCAAGTGTAATAGCTTGTGACATGTGAATGTCTCCAATAATAAATATTTATAGGTGAAAGTTTTTGCGACCAAAACCTTCGCGATACCGAAAAATTCGGCGCGACATTATAACCAAAAAATCACAATAAAGGCAAATTTTAAGCAATGAAAAAATCGGCTTCGCTATCAAAGTTGTGATGCCGGCGCATAGATACGTCAATATGCGGTTGAGGGGCCGATAGACTTATACCAATTCCGACAATTAGCTGATCACTTGTGCTGGTTGAAATCTACGATTACATCGTTGCTCTCAATCCCAATAGCCCGCTATTGCTCAATCGAGCGCCTTGTACTCATTAATTTCACCTGCGCACAACAAGAGCACAAAATTATCGGAATTGGTATTATCATTGATACGAGTTGTTGCACCGCCATCCTAACGGTATTTCATTGGCTCGCGCGTCCACGTCCAATGCAGTAGTTTCTGAGTCTTTGGCATAAAAAAAGGCGACTAAAAATAGTCGCCTTGATCTAGAGGTTTTTATTGCGTATTGCTTTGATCCTAATTCAAGGAGAGCGAACGCAGTTGACTCCTGTCAATGAGTGCGCTCGACAACGAATTTTAGATAAACGGCAAGTCCCAGACCTAATTAGTATTCGAACATTGCCGAAATAGACTCTTCATTCGACACACGGCGCAATGCTTCTGCCATCATGCTATCAAGAGAGAGCACTTTCACTTTACCAGTTGCTTTCATTTCAGCAGATAACGTGATTGAGTCAGTCACGATAAACTCGTCGATCACGCTGTTAGCAACGTTGGTTACGGCGCTACCAGAGAAAACAGCATGGGTTGCGTAAGCATATATTTTTCGAGCACCGTGTTCTTTTAGTGCTTCTGCAGCTTTACAAAGCGTGCCGCCAGTATCGATCATATCGTCGACAATGATACAGTCACGGCCATCGACATCACCAATAATATGCATGACTTGAGCTACGTTTGCAGCAGGGCGACGCTTATCGATGATAGCCAAATCGCTATCATCTAATAATTTAGCTAATGCACGAGCACGAACAACACCGCCGATATCTGGAGAAACAACGATAGGCTTGTGGAAATCACGAGACTTAATGTCTTCTAATAATACCGGGGTCCCAAACACATTATCTACGGGTACATCGAAGAAGCCTTGAATCTGCTCAGCATGTAAGTCAACCGTTAATACGCGGTCCACCCCAACGCTTGATAAGAAGTCAGCAACCACTTTAGCGGTGATTGGCACGCGAGCACTACGAACACGACGATCTTGGCGAGCGTAACCGAAATACGGTATAACCGCTGTAACACGACCGGCTGATGCGCGTCGTAGCGCATCGACCATTACTAGCAGTTCCATTAGATTGTCGTTTGTTGGTGCGCATGTTGATTGCAAGATGAATACATCTGCACCACGTACATTTTCGTTGATCTGAACGCTAATTTCTCCGTCGCTAAAACGGCCAACAGTAGCATTACCTAGTTTTAGATAAAGACGGTCGGCAATTTTCTTAGCTAATTCCGGAATCGCGTTTCCAGCAAACAATTTAATATCAGGCACGTTAACCTCAGGCATTGGGTGTGTGGGCGGTGTGAATCCGCCATTTCATTAGTTTGAAATCAAACTAACAGTATTTGTTGCATTAATGCTGGTCGTTTAGCTGTTGTAATTGTGCAAGTTTTTGGGCTAAGGGCGATGTATTGATACCTTTGGCAACAAATCCGTGCATCGTTTTAGGAAGTTTTTTAAGAACATGTGCAGCTGCCTGCGCCGATTCAAACTCACCAAAAACACAACTTCCAGTCCCTGTCATTTTTGCTGGTGCGTATTCTACCAACCAGTCTAGGGCGCTGGCAACCATCGGATGGCGATTTTTTGTTATCTCTTGGCAGTCATTTGATAGTGTTGCATCGCTAAGTTGCTCTAAAGTGAGGCTTGGGGTATTTCTAGGCAGCTCTGGCGCTTGAAAAATTTCTTGCGTCGACACTGCTACGCCAGGCCAAATGACTAAATAATAGGGCTGTGGTGGTGAAACTGGTGTGAGCTCTTCACCGACACCTTGCGCAAACGCGGCAAAGCCCTGGACAAAAATTGGCACATCGGCGCCAAGCTCGAGTCCAATCGTTGCGAGTTGCTCTAGTGGTAGGTTTATGTCCCAGAGGTAATTTAGAGCGACTAGCGTGGTGGCGGCGTTGGATGATCCCCCGCCTAAGCCAGCGCCCATAGGTAATATTTTACTTATTTCGATGCGCGCGCCTGCGCTTTTATCGGCGAAAGGTTTAAGTAACATTGCAGCACGATAAATTAAATTATCCTGCAAGCTAACGCCTTCGACTGCGCTCGTCAGTGTAATTTCGTTGGATTGATTGTGTTCTATATTTAAGCTATCACCATAATCAAGAAACTGAAAAATGGTTTGTAAGGTATGATAACCATTTTCAAGTTGTCCGGTGATATGTAAAAACAAGTTGAGTTTAGCCGGCGCTGGCCATGCATTTTGGGTGATCATTATTTGTCGATTTGCCATGTTGAAATTGCGAGTTTTAAAAACATTTTGTCTTTGCTAAGGCGCAATGTTGTTGGTCGAGAGTGTGATCCAATCCTCTTGTATTTTCCTAATTTTAATAACCAAGTTTCGCCATTAGAATCGATTATATAGCCTTGCAAGAAACGACCGTTGTCATCAAATTTAGGTTCGGAAGCGTTAACAACATTGCCCTTTACCCAATGCTTCAATTGGTTAATCGGAATGTGCCAGCGGGTTAATTGCCAAATTAATTGTTCTGCTGATGTCCCAATCATCGGCGCGCCGTCGGTCGTAATTTCGACCTTCTGCTGGTCCCCTTTGATTTTCATCACCGTAATACCAAACGTTGTATACAAATTGATATCATAATGGTCGTTTAGTTGTACCCAATTTATTTTTGCAGACTGGGATTCATGGGGGGTTTTTATCGCAAATTTACCGTTAAATTGCCATTGCTCGAATATTTCTGAGGCGGCAAGTTCAGTACGTGGTGTGGTACTACAACCAGCAAAAATAAAGATACTTAATAAGAATAATAATCGTTTAATCACGTTGAGTGTCTAAAAGTTTGATTTAGATTGCATATAGAGTAGCTTCTTTTTCACTAAGGCACTAGAGAAGCTTTCAATTGCCCTAGGAATTCGGGTAAAATTCCAATATGGATTTCGTTCAAATAATTAGTCGACCCAATAAACATGTCTTTAGTTGCTTTAGGTATAAACCACAAAACAGCCTCTGTTGGATTGCGCGAGAAAATTGCGTTCTCACCTGATCAGATGGTGACAGCATTGCAACAATTGAAAGGGTTAAACTCAGATTGTGAAGCCGTGGTCGTATCGACGTGTAATCGTACCGAAATTTATTGTCATCATATCGCCGCTGATGAATTAAAGGAGTGGTTGCAAACCTTTCACCAAGTTGATGCTAAAGAACTCGATAACAGTATATACATCCATCAGGGCGTTGGTGCAGTATCACATCTGATGCGCGTATCATCGGGACTCGATTCCTTAGTGCTAGGTGAACCGCAAATATTTGGCCAAATTAAGCAAGCTTACAGCACCGCTAAAGCGGCTGGTTCTATCGGTCAGATGTTGGATAAGTTGTTTCAACGAACATTTTCTGTGGCTAAAAAAGTACGTACCGAAACAAATATCGGTGCTAATGCTGTTTCTGTTGCATTTGCCGCTGTGAGCTTGGCTAAGCAAATTTTCGGTGAATTGTCGCAAACGAACGTGCTACTTATTGGCGCAGGTGAAACGGTAGAACTTGTTTCTCGGCATTTAACTGAAGCGGGGGTTTCTCAAATAACCGTCGCTAATCGAACGTTAGCCAATGCACAAACTATGGCCAGTGAATTTGGCGGTCAAGCCATCACATTAAGCCAAATCCCACAGCATTTACCGCAAGCAGATGTCGTTATTTCTTCAACGGCCAGTACCTTACCTATTCTAGGTAAGGGGTTGGTCGAAGAAGCGACAGCAAGTCGTCGTCATCAGCCTATGCTACTGATTGATATCGCTGTGCCGCGCGATATTGAAGAACAAGTTGGTGAACTTGACGATGTTTACCTTTATACGGTCGATGACTTACAAGGTATTGTTGAACAGAATATGGCGTCTCGCCGTGCCGCGGCAGATGAAGCGGAAATTATCACCAAAGAGCAAGCTATTGAGTTTATGGCATGGACTCAATCATTAGTCGCCGTTGATTACATCAAGCAATATCGCGTTAAAAGCGTAACGACAAAAGATGAATTGCTCGAAAAGGCGATATTAAAGCTCAGCCAAGGTGCTGATGCCCAGAAAATAATGATTGAACTGGCCAATAAATTAACCAATAAATTAATTGATAGTCCGACCCGCGCCATGAGCAATGCTAGTCATCACGGTGATATTGAGAAAATGCAGATTATCTCCAATGCATTAGGGCTTGATGATGAAAGTTAGGTTACAATAGCCGCAATATTATCCCCATCGGTCCAAAGTTGACTGGTGTCTGTGCGGTCTCGCACTGTAAAAAAGAGAAAATAAACAATGAAACCAACGGTTTATGCAAAGCTTGAAGGCTTGCAAGAACGTCATGAAGAAGTAGAAGCGTTATTAGGTGATCCTGATACCATCGCAAATCAAGACTTGTTTCGTGCGTTAAATAAAGAATATTCCGCACTTGGCCCTGTGCTTGAGTCTTTTCATAGCTTTAAAGAAGCGACAGAGAACTTCGAGTCTGCGCAAGAAATGCTTAAGGATAACGATCCTGATATGCGCGAAATGGCGCAAGAAGAATACAAAGAAGCGAAAGCGGAAATTGTACGTATCGAAGACGAAATTCAAATTTTATTGCTGCCAAAAGATCCTAATGATGATCGTAATGCCTTTATCGAAATCCGTGCCGGTGCTGGTGGGGATGAGGCAGCTATTTTTGCCGGTGATTTATTTCGTATGTACAGCCGTTATATTGAACATAAGGGTTGGCGCATCGAGCTAATCACGGCCAATGAATCGGAACATGGTGGCTTTAAAGAAGTTATCGCTAAGATTTCTGGTGAAGGGATCTACGGCATGATGAAGTTTGAGTCAGGTGGACATCGGGTTCAACGTATTCCAGAAACAGAATCACAAGGCCGTGTTCATACGTCTGCGTGTACAGTTGTTGTGATGCCTGAAATTCCAGAAGCAGAAGCGATTAAAATTAACCCGGCCGATTTAAAAGTAGATACTTTCCGTGCCTCTGGCGCAGGTGGTCAGCATGTTAATAAAACCGATTCAGCGATCCGACTGACCCATATTCCTACCGGCACAGTGGTGGAATGTCAGGATCAACGTTCTCAGCATAAGAATCGTGCGCAAGCAATGTCTGTGCTTGGTGCTCGCTTGCAACAAGCTGAAGATGAAAAACGCCGCCTTGCGGAAGAGTCAACACGCCGCAGCTTAGTAGCAAGTGGCGATCGCAGTGAGCGCATACGTACGTATAACTATCCGCAAGGACGAGTGAGTGATCATCGTATTAGCTTAACGCTATATCGTCTGGCTGAGTTTATGCAAGGAGAGATCGGGATGATTATCGAACCGTTACTTAACGAGCAACAAGCCGATTTACTCGCTGCGTTATCAGAAGAAAACAGATAGTGAGCACTAACACCGTTGCTCTTGTCGTTCGTCGCAGTGTCGCCCGTCTATCTGATAGTGATACCGCGACACTAGACGTACAGGTTTTATTAGCATCGGTGTTAAGCGTTGGACGTAGTTTTTTCTATACCTGGCCAGATAAAGTACTCGACGATAATGTGCTCGAACAATTTGAATCGTTACTGGAGCGTCGGATTAGCGGCGAACCTATTGCCTATATCGTTGGCATGCAAGAGTTTTGGTCACTGCCGTTAAAAGTAGCCCCTTCGACACTGATCCCGCGTCCAGAAACCGAATTATTGGTTGAAACTATTCTTGATAAGTTTCAAGTTTCGCAAGCCACAGGAATAGACTTAGGCACTGGAACGGGGGCCATCGCTTTAGCGCTTGCATGCGAACAGCCGCAATGGCAATTATTAGGTGTCGATTTTAGTGATGATGCCGTTGCTTTAGCACAAGAGAATCAACAGACATTAGGAATCGATAATGTTGAATTTGTGCAATCAAGTTGGCTAACAAATATCGATACGTCGTGGCTGGTTAGCTGTGACTTTATTGTGTCCAATCCGCCATATATCGATCCACAAGACCCTCATTTGTCGCAAGGTGACGTGCGCTTTGAACCCTGCTCTGCATTGGTTTCGTCTAATCATGGTTTACAAGATATCATTGATATTGCTAAACAATCGTTGGCTTTTCTAAAACCTAATGGATTACTGTTACTCGAGCATGGTTTTGAGCAAGGTGATAGTGTACGAGCTATCTTAACAGCTCAAGGATATGACAGCGCCGTAACATTAAAAGATCTTGCAGGCTTAGACCGCATCACAATGGCCATTTCTTCCCGCTAGTTTCTGTTTCTCAAATTCGCTAATTTAGCATTAAAGACTATACTTTAAGCAATCGTATTATGCCCGATAGAGTGTGGCTGAGGAATGTTTAAATGGATGAATTTGTATTCGCACAAGATGCTGATGAGGTGATTGAACCTTGTAGCATGCTGGCGCCCTGGAAGCTACTCATTGTCGACGATGAAGTCGAGGTGCATGCTGTGACTAAACTTGCGCTCAATGATTTTAAATTTGAAGGTCGCGGAATCGAATTCTTCAGTGCCTATAATGGCCCGGAAGCGCTAGAGCTCCTTGAGCAAGTTGATGATATCGCCGTGGTGTTACTTGACGTGGTGATGGAAACGGATGACGCCGGTTTGCGAGTCGCCAGGCACATCAGAGATGTGTCCAAAAATACCCTATTGCGAATTATTCTCCGCACGGGGCAACCAGGACAAGCACCAGAGCGCGACGTCATCCTCAATTATGATATTAATGACTATAAATCAAAAACTGAGTTAACTGCACAACGCTTATTTACCAGTGTTGTTACAGCATTTCGCAGTTACAGTGACCTGACCGCACTCGAATACAATCGACTCGGCTTAGAGCGCGTGATCGATGCTTCTTGTGATTTATTTACCATGTCGGCGATGAATCAATTTATCGATGGCGTTCTCACGCAATTAACCGCTATCTTCTCACGCGGGCAAAGTTCGTTTTCTCTTAACTCTTTTATTGCCGAACATCATGGTTCAAGTAGTGATTCACTCAAAGTGATTGCGGCTCAAGGTGACTATAAGCCTCACATCGGTGCCGATGTTATTGATGTGCTGCCTGCCGATTTAAGAGATGTTTATCACGGCGTTCAGCAACGTAATGAAATGATCTTTGGTCAAGGTTACATTATTTACTACCATAAAGACCCGCAACAATATTCGACCCTAGTGTTTGTTAGTGGCATGCCTGATTCGATGAGTACCCACGACCGACGATTAATCGAATTATTTTTAAGGAACGTTCAGTTAGCCTACGATAATATTTTATTAAATCAGGACATTGAGTCGACCCAACGAGAGATTGTTTATCGTTTAGGGAATGCATTAGAGTCTCGCTCAAAAGAGTCTGGTTTTCATTTAAAACGAGTGGCGTTATGTTCTGCGTTACTCGGGGAACTCTGCGGATTATCGGCACACGATGTTAAGTTGTTGAAGCTTGCGGCGCCATTACATGATGTCGGAAAAATAGCTATTCAAGATGATATCTTGATGTGTAAAGATAAGCTTAGCGTTGAACAATTTGAAGTGATGAAAACTCATGCCCAAATTGGCTATGATTTACTGCATGACTCAGACCGACCTATTTTGCGCGCCGGTGCATTGATTGCAATTAGTCACCACGAACGATGGGACGGTAGCGGCTATCCTAATGGTATCGCCGGTGAAGATATCGATTTATTTGGCCGTATCGTGTCGTTAGTTGATGTCTTTGATGCCTTATTTAACAAACGGTGCTATAAACCTGCATTTGAGCTCTCTGCCTGCATCGAGTACATTCAAGAAAACAGTGGTATTGCGTTTGATCCTAACCTTGTAAAATTATTCCTAGCTAATCAAAGCCAGTTTGTCGATGTCATGGAATCATTCCCTGATTGACGGTTGTTTTTTGAGCTGTTGAGGCGGCGCTGTTGCAATTATTCGTTTCAAAATTCACTAATGGAACGAATACTTGTAGAATGACGCTAAATCTACTTTAGTGAGCCTTTACCATGGAACAATTTTACATCCCGTTAAAACACATCCATCTGACATTTGTTGCATTTAGCGTGCTATTTTTCGTCATTCGTGTCGTGTTAATGCTAGCTAAAAAGCCAATCCATGATAAAAAATGGGCTAAAATGGTTTCGCGTATTGCCGATACCTTTTTATTAGTCTCGGCAATTTCATTGTGCTTTACGATAGAGCAATATCCTTTTGCACAAGCGTGGCTCACCGAGAAAGTAGCCTGCCTGATTGCATACATCGTACTTGCTTATATTGCACTTTATCGTTCTGAAACCTTAAAATCTCGCTTGTTGACGAGTGTCGGTGCTATTGGTTGGGTATTGATCGCGGCAAAAGTGGCGATATCTAAACAGCCATTTATTTTAGGGTAAGCAGTTGCAATTAACTAAACATTTTTCTGATATTAATAGCATCAAGCCAATTGAGTTAATTATCTATTGCTCAGAAGCTATTTGCCAAGAACAAGATATCGACACGGGTCATCAATTACTGGCAGACCTTATCGATCAGGTATTAGAGATAAAGCGAGTGTATGAGACACCGCTTGAACGTTGGTTTGAATTTCATCAACTGCTCTATACCACATGGTCATTTTCTATCGATGAAAGTGATTATTTCTCCGTACCGAGTAATAGTTTGTTTCACTTTATGCAAGATCGTATCGGAAACAATGCCTTGTCAGCGGTACTGGTTGAGTATCTATTAGGGTTGCTAGAGCTAACGCCGAAAATGGTTAATTTCCCTGGACCCTTTATGATCCGTATTGACGGCCTCGATGGTCGCTTTATTGATCCTCTTAATGGTGAAGAGGTCTCGCGTCAGTTCATGGAGCTACTTGTACGTGGGCATTTAGGTGACCACATGCGTTTAGAGGATGAACATTTAGCCTTAGCCGACGCTAAAACCGTTAAAAGACGGTTTTTAACCAGTGTTAAGCAAGCGAGCTTATTGGAAGAAGAATACGATCTAGCGCTAATGTTTACCGAACTATTACTAGAGCTATTACCTGACGACCCAAATCAAATCATGGAACGTGGTTTTATCTTGCAGCAATTAGACTACTATAGTGGTGCAGCAGATGATTTTGCATATTTTATCGAACAGTGTCCTGATGACCCGAATAGTGAAGTGCTAAAAACGCATGTTAGTAAACTAAAAACACAACAGGTAGTAATGCATTAATGCGCAATGCCATATTGGGATTGCTGTAATAGAGTAGCTATCTAAAGTAACGACAATAAGCCAGTAGAGCTAAAATAATAATAAAAGAGGAAAACTCATGGAATCAGTTTTAATTACAAATGATGCCGTTGTATTAGGTGTCTTGGCGATGATATTAGGCGCCGTATTTTATACCAGTCAAAGCGAGCATCCAGCGTGCAAAGCGCTTTACAAATATGTACCAGCACTGTTGTTGTGTTACTTCATTCCATCATTATTAAACACCTTTAATATTGTTGATGGTGATGCCTCTAAGATTTATTATGTGGCGTCACGCTATCTGTTACCAGCCTGTTTAGTGCTACTGCTATTGAATCTCGATTTAAAGGCGATATTAGGGCTTGGTCCTAAAGCAATTGTGATGTTTTTGACTGGTACCGTTGGTATCATCATTGGCGGCCCGATTGCATTAATGGTGATGGCGCAGTTTTCACCAGAGATGATCGGTGTTGATGGCCCTGAAACTGTTTGGCGCGGTATGACCACCGTTGCCGGAAGCTGGATTGGCGGCGGTGCTAACCAAGCGGCGATGAAAGAAATATATGAAGTTGGTGGGGATGTGTTCTCAGCGATGGTGACCGTTGATATTATTGTCGCTAACCTGTGGATGGCCGTATTATTATTGATGGCAGGAAATGCTCGAAAGATTGATGCTAGTACAGGCGCAGATACCAGTGCCATTGAGCGCCTAAAAGACAAAATGAACGATTATCACGCCCAAAACGATAACATGGCAAGTACTAAAGATTTAATGGGTATTGTTGCTGTTGGTTTTGGTGTGACGGCGTTAGGGCATGTCTTTGCCGATATCGTGACGCCATTTTTTGTTGAAAACTTCCCTGAAACGAAACGCTTTAGTTTTCACAGTAAATTCTTTTGGTTGATTATTAGCAGCACGGCAATGGGTGTCGCATTATCTTTCACTCGCGCTAGAAAACTTGAAAGTGTTGGTGCATCAAAAGTCGGTACGGTTTATCTTTATATTTTGATTGCCAGTATTGGCCTGCATATGGATGTCACCAAAATTGCTGAGGCACCAAAACTGTTTATTTTAGGCGGTATTTGGATGTTAGTACACGCGACCTTAATGTTGACGATGGCAAAGATAATTAAGGCGCCACTATTTTACATGGCGGTTGGTTCGCAAGCGAATGTTGGCGGTGCGGCTTCTGCACCCGTTGTCGCCTCGGCGTTCCATCCAGCACTTGCACCGGTTGGTGTATTACTTGCCATCTTTGGCTATCTCGTTGGTACATTTGGTGCGTGGTTATGTGGCCAAATCCTAATGACGATAGCGCTATAAATTTTTAAAGGAAAAATGATGATTCAAAAAACAATTAAGGTCGGCAATGTTGAAGTAGCCAATGACAAACCAATGGTACTGTTTGGTGGCATGAACGTATTGGAATCTCGTGATATGGCGATGACCATCGCAGAGAAATACGTTGAAGTGACCACAAAACTGGGTATCCCTTACGTGTTTAAGGCTTCTTTTGATAAAGCTAATCGCTCATCGATTAATTCATTTCGTGGTCCTGGTTTAGAAGAGGGATTACGGATTTTCGAAGAGATTAAATCGACCTTTAATGTGCCAATCATTACCGATGTTCACGAACCATATCAATGTGCACCGGTCGCTGAAGTGGTTGACGTTATTCAATTACCAGCGTTCTTGTCACGCCAAACCGACTTGGTTGCTGCTATGGCTAAGACTAATGCCGTTATTAACATCAAGAAAGCACAGTTTCTGGCACCCGAAGAAATGCGTCATATCCTGACTAAATTTAATGAAGCAGGCAATGATAAGCTAATCTTATGTGAGCGCGGTTCATCATTTGGTTATAACAACCTTGTGGTCGATATGCTCAGCTTCGGTATCATGAAAGAAACGGGTTATCCGGTTATCTTTGATGTGACTCATGCGCTACAAC
>Ga0209396_1005895_pt1 | contig 11450 bp, 13 predicted proteins | sample GOMGulsemesocosm_6_FD_184638 | JGI IMG/M metagenome (GOLD analysis project Ga0209396, IMG submission 184638) | Methane-oxidizing microbial communities from mesocosms in the Gulf of Mexico - GOM8C Gulf of Mexico (SPAdes) (version 2) | ecosystem: Environmental > Aquatic > Marine > Cold seeps... | reverse complement strand
TCTACTGGTTTACTCGGTTCTGCAGTCGCACTGACGCTCATTCGTGAGTTAGGCCCGGTATTAACCGCTATCATGATTATCGGTCGGGCAGGTTCGGCAATGACAGCCGAAATTGGCATTATGCGTATTTCAGAACAAATTGATGCGCTTAAAACAATGACCATAGATCCAATCAGGTTCCTAGTCAGCCCGCGTATTATTGCTGCGCTGATTAGTTTTCCGCTATTAACTGCTATCTTCGATACTGTTGGTATTTTTGGCGGCTACCTTACGGGTTCTCAATTATTAGGCATTAATCCCGCGACTTATTTCTATCGCGTCGAAAGCAGCGTTAGCATGACAGATGTAGCTGGCGGTTTTATTAAATCAATATTTTTTGCCATGACTGTCATAACCGTTTGTTGTTATCACGGTTATTATACTCATACCCGTCGTGACAATTTTGGTGCGAAAGGCGTTGGTCTATCGACAACAACCGCGGTTGTACAAGCAAGTATCCTAGTACTTGTTATTGATTATATTTTAACGTCGTTTTTATTATAGGGATGCTATGGATACGCCACTGATTGAGCTTTGTAATGTCAGTAAAACATTCAAAGAAAACACAGTTTTAAATAACATTAACCTCAGAATTTTCAAGGGTGAAATAACCACGATCATAGGTAAAAGTGGTGAAGGTAAAAGCGTTTTACTCAAGCATATTATCGGCTTACTCAAACCTGATTCTGGCACTATACTTTTTACAGGTAAGGCCTTCTCTGCTCACTCATCTGTAGAGCAGCTTAGTTTGAAAAAGAAGTTTAGTTATATGTTTCAAGATTCAGCTTTGTTCGACTCAATGACGGTATATGACAATATAGCCCTGCCCTTACAAGAAGCGAGTCTATTAACTAAAGCTGAGATACAACAACGTGTTAAAATACGCATGACACAACTCGACATAATCGGGACTGAACAGCAATACCCTGGACAACTATCAGGCGGTATGCGCAAAAGGGTCGCTCTAGCCCGAGCTCTGGTGACAGATCCTGAAATTATTTTATTTGACGAACCTACAACGGGGTTAGATCCGATACGTAAAAAAGCGGTTCATCAGATGATTGCAGACTATCAACGTAAACTTGGTTTTACTGGGGTCATTGTCAGTCATGAAATTCCTGAGATATTTAGTATTTCTCAGCGAGTTGCATTACTTAATCAAGGTGACATTATTTTTCAAGGTACCCCTGAACAGTTAAACAATGATGACAATCCCGTTATTTCAACATTTATTCACGGACATGAGTCCTCATCACTCAATATCGATTAACGCAAAAAATTGGAACTATTATGAAAAAATCATCCATTGAAACCTCTGTCGGTATATTTGTGCTAATCGGTATACTGTGTGTCGGTTACTTGACCATTAAACTCGGAAAAATGGAGTTACTCGGCAACAACTATTATAGCGTTTATGCCGACTTCAATTCTGCTACTGGCCTAAAAGGTGGTGCGAATGTGGAAATGGCGGGCGTTAGAATCGGCCAAATTGAAGACATTGTATTGTTGCCTAATATAAAAATTGCCCGGGTAAAACTAAATATTGATAAAGATATAAACCTCGCAGTCGATGTTATTGCATCAGTTAAAACAGCTGGCTTACTCGGCGATAGATACCTGTCTCTTACCCCAGGTGGGAGTGATGAGTATCTAGAAGCTGGGGATAGCATTGAAGAAACAGAGTCCGCGCTTGATATCGAAGATCTCATCAGTAAATATGTATTTAGTGGTGAAGGTTAACATTCACTTCACGAGTACAACATTAGATTCGAACTTTGCATTATGAGGCATTCTATGAAAAAAATTATTTCTTTATGTATTTCAACACTTTTATTTTTAGCTACAACGGTTAATGCAAATACCAATAACATTAACCAAGCGACTGCATTGATTGACAACGCGATGCAAGAATCTTTAAGCATAATTAATGATCCAGCGCTGACAACTGAAATTAAGCGTAAAAAGCTCTGGCCTATTGTGACAAGTTATTTTGACTTCACCTTAATTTCGGAACTAACACTGGGAAAATTTTCAGCCGGTGCAACCAGTCCACTGGGTGATTACAGCGATCGTCGCTTTACAGTCAAACAGCAGGACGAATTTACCGATGCATTTACAATTCACTTGGGTAACTTGTATTTAGACAGACTCAATAACGACAGCCAGTTCTCGGTATTGCTAACCCAATCATCAGCAATGAAACCAATACGTAAAATGCAACGAGCACGTGTAAAAAGTTTAATTAACAAGAAAACTGCCATCGATTACTCATTACGACTAAAGAATGATGAATGGCGTATCTATGATGTTAAAGTTGAAGGTCGAAGTCTTATTAGTTCATTTCGTAAAGAGTACACGGCAATTTTATTAAAAAAAACGCCGGATGAATTATTAGCACTGCTTAATGAAAAGAACTTAGCACATGCGAATAATAATGCTGAACAATAATAAATCACAGTCTTTGGTTAAGGTGGCACTATCACTGCTTATTTTAGTTATGAGTGGTTGCGCCAATTCAAAAAATAGTGATGAATCATCTACTGTGGCACCAATCGCATCCTCAGCGTCGGTCTTTATTGAAGATGATGGGCTTTTTGATGAAGAGGATGATGATGACTTATTCAGTGATGACAGTCCCATTGAACTGGAACCACAGACGGAAATATCAGACCCCTTTTATTACTTCAATAAAGCCATGTTTCATGTCAATGATAAGCTCTACTTCTGGATACTACGTCCAACTGCATTAGGCTATAAAGCAATAACCCCGCAGTTTTTCCGTGTCGGTGTGGCCAATTTTTTTCATAATATCACCATGCCGATCCGCTTTACCAACAGCTTAATGCAAGGCGATATAGGATCTACAGGCACTGAATTGGGACGCTTTGCAGTAAATTCGACGGTTGGTCTACTCGGTTTCATGGATCCTGCTGCACATTACTTAGACTGGCAACCAAATAACCAGGACATGGGACTGACATTAGGAAAGTACGGTATTGGCAATGGTCCCTATGTAGTATGGCCTGTATTTGGTCCTTCAACCTTGAGGGACTCAGTCGGACGTAGTACGGATTATTTTCTTAGTCCATTGACCTATTTACAACCTGATAAGCTGTCAATCACGGTGCAAGCTGTCGATAAAGTAAATGCTACATACTTTAGCCTAGGTGATTACGAAGCCTTCAAACAAGCCTACATCGATCCTTACGAACGTATGAAAGAGTTTTATATCGAACACCGTGCCGAGCGGGTTGCCGAAGAATAGAGGTAGGTTTAATAATGAGTAAGTTTAATGGCTTGAAAAAAACGTGTTCTTAAAATTTCAATTCGAGACAACAAGTCATTAACTTCTCTGCGTCCAATATCTGCCCCTCGTAAATTTTCGAGCGCTTTATTATTATAATCAAGCTCATCATCATGTAAGCAATTATCACTGATCAGTTGCCAGAATTGCTTTACCTTATTAAATTTACGCTCTAAATTTTCCACCTCAATATTGAGCTGGTCTAATTCTTCAATCGCTGATTTTGCAACTAGCAACGTTTGCTCACCCTTGCCTATTTCAGATAAGTAGACTTTATCTAAAAGTACATTATAGCGGTCGATGTGATTATTTAGTAAATCAATATTATGCGTATAAAGCTGATAAGCATCCTGCCAATTTTTACCACTACAATAACTGGCCTGTGCACTAGAGGTGAGTAGGAATAAGATCATTAATAAATTATATTTCATCATTAACCCCCACGATTATGATGCATAGCTATCAGCTATAGGAAAATCTAATTCGATTAAAAGTGCAGACAAATTGTACTGTTCGCCACATTTATTCTTTTCCCTGATATAATTAATCTATGTTATGAAATATTCCGTTATTCCTTAAAGGGTAAAGATGAAAAAAACGTTTGTATTAAACCACCCAAAAATTGTTCCTGCTCGCCAAGTTGAATCGATTAAAAGCGAAATCAGAAAATACATAAAAAGAGAGCGTAATAAGGTTTTACCTAAAGGCGTCGATTACTGGGACTTTGATTGTAAGTATGGTGCAACAGAGCAAGAAGCGCAGGTTATTCACCTGTCAGAAATCAACAAATCTATTGATAGCGGCGATTTAAGCAAAGACGCTTCTTTCTATATCGAAGTTTTGGTAAAAGATGGCATTCGCGTAATCAGTGAAGAAGATGAAGATTTAGATTACGGCGAAGAATAATAATACCCACAGGGAGTAACGCTACTCCCTGTTTGCGATTACCACAGTTCGGCAACCCCTTCTCGACTAATTAAGATTAAAATGTTTGCTTAACCTGCTAGCAAACTAACACTACTTAGCCATAACCGCCATTGTGATTATATCTTACCAGCCGAATGCAAAACTACTGTTTGCCCACGTTACCTGATAACATGGCGGCCTGATCCATGCAGAACACTGCAAACATGTTGAAAAAATAAATGAAGTTACACAAGATTGATGCTGTAGATTGGTTAAAAAGCCTCCCGAATGAAAGCGTGGATTTAGTTATCACAGATCCACCTTATGAATCCTTAGAAAAACACCGTAAAATAGGCACCACGACCCGCTTAAAAAACAGTGCGAGCTCGAGTAACCAATGGTTTAGCATCTTCCCTAATAGTGATTTCCCTGCATTAATTGAACAAATTTATCGAGTACTGAAAAAAAACAGTCACTTCTATTTATTTTGTGATCAAGAAACCATGTTTGTGATTAAACCTATAGCAGAAGAGCTCGGGTTTAAATTTTGGAAACCAATTGTCTGGGACAAATGTGCAATTGGCATGGGTTACCATTATCGCGCTCGTTATGAATTTATTTTATTTTTCGAAAAGGGTAAACGTAAATTACATGATTTAGGCATGCCTGATGTATTACAAGAAAAACGAGTTTGGCGTGGCTACCCAACCGAAAAACCTGTGCCACTAATTGAAAAACTCATTACACAAAGTTCAAGCGTCGATGACCTCGTTATTGATCCCTTCTTCGGTTCAGGCGCAACCTTAGTCGCAGCTGCCAATCTAGGTCGACAATCTGAAGGCGCAGATATTGCACCTTCAGCCCATGAGTTTGTTAATAACCGTATTAAACCGGTAGACAAGGTATAATAATGACCATCGAAATAACCAATCTGCCAGTAACCGAAATCAGCTGTTCTAACTGCGAAGCATGCTGCTGCCGCTTAGAGGTCATGATTTTAACTGATACAGGAGTGCCAAAACGCTACATTTCAACAGACGATTGGGGTAGTGAAGTCATGGCGCAGGGCCATGATGGCTGGTGTGCAGCACTCGATAGAGACACTTTGATGTGCAGTATCTATGAAAACAGGCCTTGGGTATGTCGTATATTTGAAATGGCATCATTCGAGTGTATTGCAGAACGTAAAGAACACATGTAGATATATGCTCGCAATACACCGCAAATACCTATGGGATACAAGTAAACTATAGATTGATATAGAACAACTATTGATCTTAATGAACTTCCCATATACAAAATTAGTTAGTATTTACTAAAAACTGGTCAGACATCACTCCTATTTATTCCATTCTTTTAACCTATTCACAACATGACTCTCTTTTTATTTATATCACTATCTATATTTTTAGATTTGGAGGAATATAATTAAACAAGCTGTCACATAATGAATTTCTTCATCTGTCATAGAGTTACGTATTTTACAGGGATGAGCGAATATCGCTAATAGGATACGTTGAGGGTTACAAAATGGAATTATTTAATGAATCAAACGCATTAGACCTTTACATGCAACAAGTGAATAAAAACAGTGTCTTACTTACCAAAGAAGAAGAGTACGATACTGCAATTGCTGCACATGAAGGAGACCAAAAAGCACGTCAACGTATGATCCAGTCTAACTTACGCTTAGTGATCAACATAGCTAAACGTTATCAACATACTTCATTATCACTTGTTGATATAATTCAAGAAGGTAATACCGGCTTAATTCACGCCGTTGAAAAATTTGATGCCACCAAAGGTTTCCGCTTTTCAACTTACGCGGTGTGGTGGATTAAAAACAATATCGAACGTTTTATCATGAATCAATCCCGTACAATACGCGTACCAATTCATATCGGTAAAACATACAAGCGCATTCTAAAAAATGCCCGTGAAGAGTTACTTGACCTTAAGTGCAATAATGACTTAAAGAAAATCGCGGTAAACTTAGAACTTGAATTCGATGAAGTTGTAAATGTACTTTCTTACTACTTCACTGAGGCTAGTCTAGATAAAACAATTGAAACTAAGAATGACTCAAATACAGCATTAGTCGACCTTATTGAAGACAGCTCGATTTGTAAACCGAATGATGAAATAGAAAATACCGATACATCAAGCTATCTAACAGAAGTATTAAATCACTTATGCGATCGTGACAGAGAGATCATCGAACTCAGATTTGGTCTTGGTAGAGAAGAGCCACAAACACTTAATGCTATCGGTGAGCGCCTATTTATGTCAAGAGAACGTGTGCGCCAAATCATTACTGCTAGTCTACAAAAAATTAAACCCGAGCTATTAGTTAACAGCGTAAACCAACAAGACTATTTAAACTAAAGTAAGTAACTAAAGTAACGAAGCTAAAATCACTACCTGCCATTAGTTATATTAGCCTTTCAATAGGCTAATATAACTTCTCAAGAATTTACGCCTGACTCATAAAACCCAGCATAAATTACCCTGCTATGTTCCACGACTTATATCTGAACACTTTATTTTAAACCTTACCATAAACTTAATATCACCACTTCAGTTCAAAATCAATCAATAGCTAAATACTATCAATTTAAAATAAACAATCGAATTAATCTTTCATCCATAATCCGGTAAATTATATCTTTGCTACCGCTGGAGGATATATGCACCAACTACAAACAAATACCTTAACCAATATTGCCAGTTGTTCCGCTACAACACCGCTCAAAGACACTGCACTAGTTGTAGAAGGTGGTGGGCAACGAGGTATTTTTACAGCGGGTATCTTAGATAGTTGGTTAGCGAATGATTTTAACCCTTTTTCATTACTCATCGGCACATCTGCAGGTGCACAAAACTTATCAAGTTACATGACGAGGCAATCAGGACATGCTAAACGTTCGATCATGCAACTATCCAAACACCCCGCATTTTTTGATATAAAGCGCCCACTATCCGGACGTAATACGGTCGATCTAGATTGGTATTTTGATCGAGTTAACGATCCAGAATATCAGCTCAATATGAACTGCGCACAAGCACAATTGAAAAACCGTCAACTGCTTTTTTCAGCAACTAATATCAATGGATTCTGTCCCACTTTTCTAGAGCCAACAACAGATAACTGGCTCACCATGCTCAAAGCATCTAGTGCCTTGCCCTATTTATATAAGAAAGGAGTCGCTATTGGTGATGGCAACTATGTGGATGGCGGAGTGGCATTACCCATTCCAATTCAAGAAGCTTATCATCGCGGCGCGAAAAAAATTATTGTACTGCGAACTGTTCCTGCACATCAAAATGCACGCTCACCGTGGGCGCATAAACTGAAGTCTTGGGTATGTAGTTCACAACGCTGCCCAAAAGTATTGGATATAATCACTGGCCATGAGAACGCTTATAGTGAGGCAATCGACTTTATCCATGCACCACCAGAAGATGCACAGATAATTGAAATAGCCCCGCCAAAAGTACTAGCAAGCCGTATTCTTGGTAGCAGTAATGAAGCATTAGTGGCCGATTACAAAATGGGTTATGAAATGGGTTCGCAATTTTTAGTAAGCCATCATGCCGCGTTATTTAAATAGGCCTAATGACCATAGCGGTAAATATCCAAGTCATTGCTATCGATATCAGGTGTAACACCACTGACAACATCAGCAAGGTAACGCGCCGAGCCACACGCCATGGTCCACCCTAATGTGCCATGCCCACAGTTGGTAAATAAATTTGCCACCGGTGTTTTACCAATAATCGGCGTACCATCGGGTGTCATAGGTCTTAAGCCTGTCCAAAACTCAGCTTTACTCATGTCACCAGCATTGGGAAATAAATCATTTACCACCATAGCTATCGTCTCTTTTCGAGATTCTGTCAGGTCTAAGTTATATCCCGCCAATTCTGCCGTTCCTGCAACGCGAATACGTTGGTCAAAACGTGTCATCGCCACTTTATAGGTTTCATCCATCACTGTTGATACAGGTGCTTGGCTGCTATCAACAATTGGCACCGTGAGCGAATAGCCTTTTACCGGGTAAATAGGCATGGCTAAACCTTGCGGTGACAAGATAGGTGATAATAAGGTCGATGAATAAGAGCCCATCGCGACCACATAAGCATCTGCCGTCAATTCACCTACACTGGTACTGACTGAATTGATTTTGCTGTCGCTATGATTGAGTTTATTGACCGTCACATCAAATTTAAACTTAACCCCTGCCGCTTGTGCTAATGTAGTTAACTCTTGGCAAAATTGATAACAATCACCAGTTTCATCATCCGGTAGACGTAATCCACCAACAATTTTATCTTTAACACCTGCTAACCCAGGCTCAACAGCGATACAAGCTGCAACATCTAACTCTTCATATAGCGTGCCGCTATCAGCCAATATTTTAATGTCTTTAGCTATTGCAGACAGCTGTGATTCATGTCGGAATACCTGCAACGTCCCCCGCTGCCGAGCTTCGTACTGTATATCTTGTTGCTGACGTAATTCTATCAAGCAGTCTCTACTATAGTTGGCAATGCGCAACATCCGCGCTTTATTTATTTCATAGCTCTGTTGATTACAGTTAGCTAACATTTTTGCCGCCCATAAATACAAGTCTGGTGACAGTCCCGGTTTTATTTTTAAAGGGGCGTGTTTTTGCGCTAACCATTTGATTGCTTTCACCGGTATACCAGGCGCAGCCCAAGGAGATGAATAACCATAAGAAATCTGTCCAGCATTAGCAAAACTGGTTTCTTCAGCCCCCCTTGGCTGCCGATCTATGACCGTCACATCGTGTCCAGCTTGCGCCAAATACCATGCTGACGTTAATCCAATAACCCCACAACCTAATACCATGACTTCCATTTTATACCGACTATTGCGAATGAATAATTGGCAAGCATAAGAGCGTTACATTTACTTAACAATCCATAAGTATTAATATCAGCCTTTAGTAAAACTAAACGCAGTATATGCAAAGAGGTCTTTGATGTTAAAAGTGAACGATAATCTACTATCCGGTTTAGTCACATTTTCAGCCACCGCTAGCTGCCATAGCTTTACTCAAGCGGCTGAAAAGTTACATATAACCACAGGCGCGATTAGCCAACAAATAAAATTGTTAGAACAAAACCTCAAATTAACCCTGTTTGAGCGCCATTCTCGCGGTATTCGTTTAACATCTGCTGGACAGCAATTACATCAAGTCGTTGAACAAAGTCTCACGGAAATTACCGACGTGATCAGTCAGTTACAACAAGTGAATCGCTTTTCTGGTGATGTACATCTAAAGCTCACGCCATCTTTTGCATATAAATGGTTAGTCCCGCGCTTACAGAATTTCTATCAGCAATACCCCGACATCAAAATCCATACCTTTGCCGAAGGCGCACTAGTCGATCATACCGATACCAATTATGATCTTGCTATCGATTATGGCCAAACACCCTATCAAGCTAATGATAAAAAGATTAATGCTGAATTGTTATTGGCAGAGCAGCTATTACCAGTGATGAGCCCGCAATACATGGCAAAATTTGACTGGCAGCTTGCTCAAAAAGTGGGGGCGTCTAGCGATATTAAACAGTGTAATAATAATGAACTCTGGCAGAGCATTACGCTTTTACATGATGCTATGCCCTGGCAGCACGCAGATAAAGACGCAGAATGGCAATTTTGGTTACAGCAAATGGCATACACAGCAACAGGAAAACAAGCGCTCAGCAAACACGGGCATTATTTTAACCGTACAGATATGGCAATGGCTGCCGCAGCAGCAGGCTTAGGAGTAGCCTTAGCACGCTGCGCACTGTTTAATCACGGTTCTGCAGCAGACTTAGCCAAGGAAGGTTTAGTCTCACCTTTCAGCCCTATCGATGCGAAGGCTGGATACTACTTGATTCAGCATCATCACTCGCCTGCAATCGAGTGCTTTAAAATCTGGTTAAAACAACAAACTTCTTTACAGCATAAGTAGATAGACATAAGAGTGACTACCAATAGTTCTCTGAGCTAAAGTGACCAGAATTGCGACGTGAATGTTTTTGATAGCCGAGTTGCTTTAGCACCTCGCTCGTGTCCTTAACCATACTCGGATTACCACATAAATAGAAAAAACTACGTTCCGGAGTTAAGGAAATACCAGCCGCTGTTATCAACTCACCGGTTTGCAATAATGCAGGAATACGGCCACGTAATGTCGCCTTTCTATTTTCTCGTGAAACAATCGGCACATAATGAAATTTACCTTGATACCTTTCTTCAAGTTGCTGAATTTTATCCTGATAAACTAACTCTGAAGATGTTCTGACAGCATGAACTAATATTAGGTTCTCGAAACGCTGTTGCGTCTCTGCTTCATCAAGTAACGATAAAAAAGGACCAATTGCGGTACCTGTAGACAATAACCACAGATCTTTTGTATAACGCGGGATCTCATCTAATGTCATAAAGCCAGATGGATTTTTACCTACGTACACATCATCACCGACCTGTAACTGCTCTAATCGAGAGGACAGCTGCCCATCAGGAACAGTAATAATCAAAAACTCCATCACTTGCGGACCTAACGCTTGATTCGGAGAGTTAACAAATGAGTAAGCTCGGCGCACCCATTCACCATCGTCACCGCCATCACCAGTAATATATAGTGCCAATTTAGTAAACTGCCCAGCGCTATAACGAGAAACATCAGCGGTGATCTGTAAACTGAATTCGCTATCAGTCCAGTTGATACGCCCAGTAACTTCCCCTTTAATTAGACCATGTGGTATTTCCTTCATTACCGACCTCACAAATGTATATTATTGGTGGTAACTCTCTTAACTAAGGCTAGCTGTTATATTAATTAAACTCAGTGAGAGAGTTCTTATTACGTAATAAAATTTGTATTATTAGTGTTAACCATACTATAGATATTAGTCTAATATAGGTTAACACTAAGTCTTATGTCTACTTAAATTACACCAACTTAAACTGACTCACGAGTGCAGCAAGTTGCTGATTAACTGTCGCAAGGTTTTGAGTACTTTCCTTCGTTTCCAGACCATTTTTACTTAATACCTGCACCATATCTTGAATCGAATGCATGTTCCGAGAGATCTCTTCCGTGACTGAGTTTTGCTCTTCCGATGCAGTGGCAATTTGTGCGCTCAAGTCATTAATCACAACGATAGATTCCGTCAT
>Ga0209396_1005888_pt1 | contig 11458 bp, 9 predicted proteins | sample GOMGulsemesocosm_6_FD_184638 | JGI IMG/M metagenome (GOLD analysis project Ga0209396, IMG submission 184638) | Methane-oxidizing microbial communities from mesocosms in the Gulf of Mexico - GOM8C Gulf of Mexico (SPAdes) (version 2) | ecosystem: Environmental > Aquatic > Marine > Cold seeps... | reverse complement strand
GATTCAAAATCCGGTTCCTGCAAGGGAGTGGCGGTTCGACTCCGCCCACTGGTACCATTTAATTAAAGCCTTTATTTATAAGGCTTTTTTTATGCCTGCGATTTAACAATTTTTTTAGAACTATTTCTAACGCAGCGCAATACATCCCTTTGAATAGACCCCTATAAAACAAGCTGCTAAAATCGCCTTACTTTTTCTGCGATAATTTCTTATGTCTGATTTAAATTTACCCTCTGCCCCACTTTGGCGACGCTTAATGGCCATGGTGTATGACTTATTCAATATCTTAGGCATAAGTTTTTTGCTGGGAGTTATTTTATTATTCTCTAGCGCTCAGATCTTTAATAATGGCGAACCTGTTGGCGCACTCCCTTTCTCGGTAGCAGCCAGTTACTTTTTCATTATCATTTTCTTCTTCTATTCAACTTTTTGGCGTCGTAAGAGACAGACTTTGGGTATGAAGGCTTGGGGGTTAAGAATTGCTAACGAGCTAAAACCTCAACAACAACTCTCCATTGGCCAATGCATGCTACGCATCTCCATTGGATTTTTCTCGATTGGCTTATTCGGTTTTGGTTTTTGGTGGGCCTTATGGGATAAACAAGAAAAGACCTGGCATGACCACGCCTCTTTTACTCGTATTGTTTTTGATCCAGATTTTAAAGGCCAATAACAATTGGCCTCTAGTTATTAGACTCTGCACACTCTTGATAAGGCATAGCATCAATCCACTGCCTTATCAGCTCAATAGCTTCAACATGATTTACATGTCGAGCCAGCGGAGGCATTTGTCCTTTCGCATCTCCTTCCGCTGCTAATAAAGACATGCGATAAGGAATTAATGATTGCTCTGCATCTCCAGGAACAATATCGTAAACCAACCCCTTATCACCACCGTTAAACCCCCCAGGGCGCTTACAAATACCATGATCAAATAAATCAGGCGTTCGCCAATATTCTAAATACATCCCAGACTCGCTACCTTTTCCACCTGGGGTATGGCAATGACTGCAGTTAATATCTAAATAGCCCTTAGCCCTATCTTGCAATTCTCGACTAGAATCCCGCCAAACAGGAATACTAGCCAACTGACTCAAGTCATTAGGAAGTCCTTGTAATAAGCCAGCTTCTTGCCAGCTTAATAATTGATTTTTACTCTCGCCATTATCAATTATGTTTCTGTTTAGGTGCCGCGCTTTCAAGCCAATAGGAGTTGTTTTATTAAGCTCATTAGTGCGCACTAGATGACAGGTTTTACAATCAGCGACACTCGGCACCTGATAATCAAATACCTTACCCACCCCATCAACAGTCATCTGCTTTTCAATCGTCCTACCCGTTAGTACTAGATAGGCTTCCGTTTTAGAATCGTTCCAAACATAAGGCAAGCCTATCCAGCCATGCTCTCGTCGAATCAATAATCGAGTCTCAATCATATCATTCGCAGTACTCGCTTGATTAGACTCAGGTAAAACAAACGTTTTTACTAAAACCGAGCCAATAGGAAAATCAAAAGCCGCTAACGACTGATAAATCATTCCTCCCTCAGGAACAAAAACGAAGCGAGATTTATGCGCATAATCAGTGAATAATTCTGTCGCTAGCTTGAAAGCCAAGCCCGGTAACCTAGGGTTTTCTCTAGGGTTACTTGCCGATTCGAATAATCCAAAATCACTTAAACGATTGCAGTTTTCTGATAATAACGTTTGCCAAGCTATGTCGTCAGGACTAGCTGCACAGTTGACCTCAGGCTCAGCTTCACCTTGTATCTTAGTCTTATTCTGACTAGGCAACTGACAAGCCATTAACAACAGAACAAAAGAAAAAATAATACAATTTCTCATCATTTACTCATAAACACGAAGATTAAAAGCTCAAAGAAAAAAGCTCAAAGAAAAACTCGAACAAAAAGCCGACATAAAAAAAGGGCGATAAACGCCCTTTTTTATAATAGATTCACTAACAGTTTACTGACCGCAATTATCTGCTGACATGTTATTAATCCAAGCTGTAACCAACTCAACACCTTCATCATGAGTTAGATCACGACCCACCTCAGGCATTCTCTTCGCACTATCTAAAGCCATACGATATGGAATGACTGATTTTTCTGCGATACCAGGCCAGACATCAAAAGGAACACCTTCCGCAGTGAAGGCAATAGGAGTTTTGCACACACCATGAGCGACTTCGTTGCCCATAAGCTCACGCCAATACTCAAGCTTTAAGCCCGAATAGCCAGCCTTACCATCATCTTGTAATGAACCGTCATTTGTATCGGTACGGCGATGACAGTGAGCACAATTAATATCCAAATAGCCTTTGGCCAAGGCCTCTATCTCTGTACTCGTCTTACTGGTTAAGTCTGTACTATCACTAAAAGCTGGAATGGTATCAATTACCGATAAATCTTCAGGAGCTCCGGTTAATACACCGTGCTCGACCATATAAGCCAACTGGTTTTGTATTCCTGTGTCAAATTCTAAATCACGATTCAATAAACGAGCCTTAGGGCCGATAGGTACAAATCGCGACGTCGTCGATTCTTCATCACCTACACCAACCGTATTGGTTAATTGATGACATTGCTTACAAGTTTGAATATCAGGTACGCCATAAGTGAAGTCTTTTTTCTCTCCCTTATGCATGACGGAGGTAGCAAAGGCTTTACCGGAAATATGTAAGGTCGCATCTTTGCGGTCTTCATCCCAAACATAAGGTAATGCTATCCAACCGTTTTCACGATGAATTAAGAGTCGTGTTTCAATTATATTTTCGCCATCAAACTTACTTTCAGCTTTATAACCACGCACTGAAGTATCTTTTGGTAAAGCAAAGGTTTTAACTAACGCTGTACCGACAGGATAATCTAATACCTCATTCTCTGAATAAGTCGCACTGGTATTCGGTGGTATAAAGGTAAAACGATATTTACTGCTATAATCGGTAAAAAGACCCGTGGTTAAGTCGTACGGAAAACCACCCACATTCGGAGCCGTCGTTGGATCGCAGTTCTTTTCGAATAAATTATATTCAGATAATTTAGTCGCTTGCTCTTGTAGCAATAAATCCCAATTTACTTCCGTGGGAGTCGCTTCACAAAGTGCTTGGTTTTTATCACCCGACTCACCACCACACGCTGCCAATACAGAACAAAAAGCGATAATACTGCTTTTACCTAAAATATTCATAATCGTTACCTAAAACAAACTTAAAAGCAGCGGCGCAATTGCGCCGCTGTTATTTAACATACAACAAGTTATTCTGGAGCTGTACAACCTGGAGACGTTGTATCATCAGTACCACAACCATAAGTCGCGTCACCAATTGTCACAACAGTCTTAGCTAAAGACGGGCGAGACTGACCACAAGTGAAACCTGCATCAGAAGCCGCAGGGCTTGGCATTAAATCACCATCAACCCAACCTTGGATAGCGAACGGGTTATAAGGCGTCCCCATCTCTACGGCAGCACCAGTAGAATCAGTATTATTATAAGTACAGATATAATCATCCGCAGTATAAGCCACATTATAAGGCGCCAAAGGAAGTGTGCCTAAACCAGGAATTTCAATACCCGTTTCTGTTAAGGTTTGACCAGCTCCATCAAAGATCATCGCTGGTAAAGTACCTTCAGGCGTATCTGGAACAAAATTGTTAAACAAGTACAAGAAATCGCCTAACTTTTCCGCATCCGGAGCATAACCTGCGTTATTTATGTCATTACCGTGCACTGTAATATTACGTACAGTAGGTGAATAACCATCTTCATATACAGACAGGTACTTCGTTTGTGGCGCTAAACCCGCATCAACAAGCGCATCAGGCATAACAGCTAAAGCTTCTGGAGATTCTGCAAACGCATAATCCGCAATAGCAACGGCGAAGCTACCATGATCGGTAATTGTATTATCAAAAATTTCAACATCACTGGTAGATAGAATAATCATGCCCGTGCCATGCGGAGCAATATGAACACCACCAGCAAAATCACTGACTACGGCAAAGTTAGGTTCGTTATTAGCGATCATTTCGTTATTATAAACACGAACGTTTGAACCGTATTTACCGTTACCAATCGGTAGATCAAATACAAGCAAGCCTGCTGTATTTCCTGTTGCTAAGTTGCCGTAAAATTCAGCATCTTCGCAGTTTTCAATTTCCATACCGGCAACGTTTTCTTTCGCAACACTGTTACGAACGATCACCTTTTGCGACTGACCCACATAAACACCCGCATCGGCAGAGCCCCGAGTGAAGGTGTTTTCAATTAGAATATTTTTTGAGTTAACTGGATAGATTCCATAAGCACCATTTTCTTTAGTTAACGAACCATCCCAGATAGTCGCTAAGTGGTGCATATGCAAGCCATCAATATTCTCAACCTTGATTGCGTTCTTACCTGCCTCTATCACCGTAATATCAGAAATAACCAGGTTATCTACATCTGAGATTAACAGACCATCAACACCTTTAGTTTCACCCTTGCTGCCCTTTTCCAAGGCAGAAAAGTTAAGAACAGTTTCGTTAACACCAGTACCCATAATGGTAATATTATGCAAACGACCATCTTCTGAATTACCAAATACATCACCGGTAATTTTCAACTGAGTCGGTAAGTGGTAATAACCCGCCGGGAATACGATGACATCGCCATCTTTAATATTGGCAAAGGCTTCAGCAGCACTTTCAGCTAGATTTTCGGCATCAAGAAGAATGGCACCTGCTGGAATCACAGTTTCATGATCTGCATCTTTCGTATCGATTGTCGTATTCAATAGTGTTGAAGCAACTACGCCGACAGCCTTATTCGTATCTAAAGCAGCAGCGGAATCGTTAGAATCATCACCACCACAACCTGTCATGCCTAGCGCAGCAATAGCAATCGCTGATGCCAAACCTAATTTCATTGAAGGAATACTAGTTTTCATTAATCTGTGCCTCAAAAAGTAAGCTCCCCTAATTCAAGGGGTAATTGTTTTTATAGTAAGGCTTCAGAAGGAAGGTCGAGAAGATTAGCGTTGTTTAATGTTATAAGTGCTAATAACGACGTTCACTGAAGTAACTCCAGTAAAACGACTGTTGATCAATAGGTAAATCCATTTCGCTATTGAGTTCGTTACAATCGTTGTGCAATTCGTTAAAAAGCTGATGAACAAAGGGGTTGCGAGGACCTCCTTCAGATAACCAAGCGCTTGCTCAATTCATAAAATCGACCAAGCAATTGGTTGAAATGCGTCAAACCCGCTCGCGATAGGCCGTCGGGGTCGTCTCTTTTTCCTTACGAAACGCCCGATTAAATGAACTTAAAGTGCGGTAACCAACATCCAAAGCGATGTTTGAAATAGGGGTTTCAGGCTCACTAATCAACCGCTGAGCCGCCTCATTAATACGATATTCATTAATGAACTCATTAAAATTTCGATAACCAAGCTCTTTATTAATGACGGCTCTAACCTTGTATTCAGGCGAACTCATCGCTTTAGCTAGGTCTTTTAAGGTTAGGTTTTCTCGTCGATAAAATCCCTCAAGCATCATCGTCTTCATTTGCTTTAGTGCCTCAGACTCCAATTCAGGCACAAGCTCTTCATTTTCGACACCCTGCGGACCTGCAAGCTTTTCAACCAATTCAGCTTTAGAGTCAAAAACCTGTTCTTTAATCACTGGGGGATGCAGGGAACCTTCATCAGAATCAATAGCCTCTTTCCCCCAAATATCTCTTCGTCCTTTAAATAAGAACCAAATGATAATCAAAATCGAGACATCAATGGCTAAAATACGCGATGCGGCGGAACCAAATTTCAAGTTAAACGAGAATACTGCCCAGCCCAAAGAGAGGCCTGCTGCCCCCATGATGGCCCAACGCAATCTTCGGCGAGATTCGACCATATCGTCATTTCGCCCTCTCAATAAAGCAACGATCCCCATAATGATTAAGGCGTACTCAAACAACTGAGGTATCTCTCGACCCCATAGTTCAACCCAAGAAGGGATATAGCCTAAATAGAAGGTGATTAAATACTTAGCTATCGGTGCGATAAAGCTATACACCGCAATAGTAGAGCCTATTGCGGGTAATTCTTTACCTTCTTGGAATATCAAACGACAGCTTATCCAGAAAAATGCAGGGGTCGCACTTTCAATCATATAAGCATGAGCAGAAAGGCTCGGCGGTAACCATTTATGACACAGATGAACAAATGCACCAAAGATTAATACGAGGAATGCGCGCGCAGCAATGGAATGAGAAAAGTCTTTCAGAATTAACATCATCAGGGCAATACATGCCCCAGCACCACTGGCGGAAAAGAAAAGCTCTAACATGAACAAAACGGCCTTTATTATTTTTTTGCCAGTTTTTAAAATACTAAATATTCATACTAAAGACTTTGTTATAAGCTCGCTAGCGCTTAATCGAGCTTTTTTAAAGAAAAAGTAAATTAGGCGGCTTTACGCATTAGCAATGCACCCAATAAGAAACAGCCTCCAATAGGAATAATACTCGCCAATGCAGGCTCAAAACCTAATACGATACTGGCTGGGGATAATAGCTCTTCTGCGTACTTGTAAACCATACCCACAATAATACCGCTAAAGATTCGATAGCCTGGTGTTACCGAGCGCAGAGGCCCAAAGATAAAAGAGATACCCAAGATCACTAAAGCAAAGGTACTTAATGGCTGAGTGACTTTACGCCAAAAAGACAGCATATATCGATCAGAGTTAAGCCCCTGTTCATCAAGGTAATTAGCATATTGATACAAGCCTGAAATAGACATATCTCGCGGACTTACAATCACCACACTCAATTTTTCAGGAGTCAATTCAGTATCCCAACGGCCACTGGCCTGCTTCTCCTGCCAGACTTTAGATTCGGTTTCGACAAGCTCCCCGATAGCTGGCTCATCAATATGGGTTATAACAATATTTTCCATCTGCCAGTAAGCACGCTGATAGAGTGCACGCTGGGCATAAACGACCTGTTTCAACTCATTATCTTCGCTGAACTCATAGCGCGTAATACCATGCAGCACACCACCCGGCTCGACGGCATTAAATCGCATAAAGGTATTACCTTCCCGGTGCCAATAACCTTTACCTTTATTGGAAAGCGCTTCACTTGCCCCCTGAGCTACCGCTTTATGCGCTTGAGCAATGCGCTCTAATGAAGGAACGACATACTCTCCCAACAGCAGCGATATCAACATCAGTGCAGCCATCGGTTTTAGTACCGCGAAAACGATACGATTAATCGATATGCCCGCTGCCCGCATCACGGTTAATTCACTATTGGCCGCCATACTTCCTAGCCCAGCCAGACAACCAATTAAACAAGCCATCGGCATGTATTCATAAATACGACGCGGTAAACGCAGTCCTGAGAAAAATAGTGCGTCGACTAACTGATAATTACCTTTTAAATTATCTAACTCATCCACTAAGGTAAAAATTGCATCCAAGCCAACAATAACAACCATCACGACCAAGGTTGCCATCAATACATTACGTGCGATATAGGAATCTAATTGACGCATTACAACCTCTTAATCTTACGACGACGATTCCATTCAGGAATAAATAATAAACCAATCCCAATCAGCGCATATACCCCATGCACCCACCACATACCCAGCGCCGGAGAAATACTGCCCTTACTCAACATCCCTCGCAGAGAGATCAATAAGGTAATGTAAACCATGAATAGAATAATCGCCGGGAATAAACGCGCAAAGCGCCCTTGCCTAGGGTTCACTTTCGATAGGGGAAAAGCGATCATGGCACAAATAGGCACCATGATAATCAGAGAAAATCGCCACTGCAGTTGTGAGACGTGCCGAGCTAGATCAGAACCGAATAGCTCCGAGGTAGGCACAGCCTCTTTTTTTATCTTTCGCCGTTCCGCTTGCTCACCGGCAATCTTCACACCGTATAAGTCAAAATCTAATATTTCCACATCCAGCTTACCGGGGGCAATATCAAACCGTTTGCCATCATGCAGTTCTAAAAACCGTGATCCAGTATCAGCATTGACTTGCTGCGTACCTGATTTAGCCAATAGAATAGTATTACCGTCGGCAATAAACACATTATTCATTTGGCTTTTATCATCACTCAAGCCTTCGGTATAAGTAACGCGAGTGCCTTTATCTGTGCCTTGAAAACGACCTGGTGCGAGCAATTCAAACTCAGTCATAGTAGCTTGTTTACGGTATAGATCTTCCATTTTCTGAGCCCCTAATGGACTCAAATATAAGCTAAAAAACGCCACCATTAAGGTAATAAAACCTGCAGGTAATAGGGTGTACCCCAATAAACGGGTATTAGAAAAGCCAGTGGCAGTTAATACAGTCATTTCGCTTTCTGCGTATAAACGACCATAAGCCAATAAAATTGCAATAAATAAAGATAATGGAAGAATCATTTCCAAGAATGAAGGCATGCGTAATAATAAGGTGAAAAATACGATTTCAAGAGGGATTTTACCCGCTGCCGCAGCCGTTAGCTGATAAATCAAACGGCTACTCATTAATATCATCAATAATATACCCGTCACTGCCGCCATCGAGGTAAACAGTTCACGCGATAAGTAGCGAAAAATAATCAAACGTTAAACCTTTTAAAAATATGAAAATACACGAACTAGATAAGCACGCAGTGTATAGCTTTCTCACTAAATCGGCCAGTCCAGAAGAAGTTTCAGCCCCTTACATAGGAATTCATCCATGGCCTTGATATACCTTCTTTGCGAACCCATCTATACTTTATTGTTAACCCTATAGATCGTTAACCCCATAGATCGTTAACTTATAAATAGTTTCTCTTAGTCAATTTATATTAATTAAACTGTAAGCGGAGTAAATAATGCAATTCAGTACAACTCAAACACCTGTCGTAGACCTGGCCTCAAGCTGCATCGTTGTTAGCATTGATGATAAAGGCAAGCTATCCAGCGCAGCTGAGAGCATCGACCAAGTTGCTGAACAATATTTGACCGATATTTTTGACAGTGGTGACTTCAGCGGAAAAACCGGTGAAACCCTATTATTGATTAAGGTCCCTGGCATCACCGCACAGCGTTTAATTTTAGTGGGTAGTGGTAAAACCGCTGATGGTATCAGTGCTAAAAACTACATAAAAGTTGCAGATGCTGCGGCCGGGGCGATTAAAAAATCAGGCGCTCTACAAGCCGCTCTATTCTTACACGATATTCCTGTTATCGATAAAGACAATGCCTGGAAAGCGGAACAAGCTGCTATCGCTTGTGAAAATGCGCTTTACTCATTCGACCAAACGAAAAGCAAACCCGAGCACGAAGCCGAAGATTATAATGACGATATTGAAAATATTTTATGGGCCGGCCCAAGTGAAGAACAAGCTGCACTAGAAAAAGGCCAAGCGATTGGTCGTGGTATTTCTGTCGCTAAAGACCTAGGTAATATGCCTGCGAACATCTGTACCCCAAGCTATTTGGCCGAACAGGCTCAAGCCCTTGCGGATGAAACGGGTTTAATTGAAACCACTATTATTGATGAAGTTGAACTAGAAGCCATGGGCGCAGGGGCTTTCGTTTCAGTCTCGAAAGGTTCTAGCGAGTCCGGTAAATTCATTATTATGAAATACCAAGGCGCGGCCGATGCCAATGAAGCCCCACACATGATCTTAGGTAAAGGGATCACGTTTGATACTGGCGGCATCAGCCTTAAGCCTGGCGCGGGCATGGACGAAATGAAATTCGACATGTGTGGCGCGGCGTCAGTATTAGGTGCTATGACGTCTCTTACCGAATTAAAACCAAAAATCAATATAATCGGCATGATCACCACCGCAGAAAACATGCCTGCGGGAAATGCCAGTAAACCGGGCGATGTAGTCACTACCCTATCGGGTAAAACGGTTGAGATATTAAATACCGATGCCGAAGGTCGTTTAGTTTTATGTGATGCACTAACTTACGCTATCGATAACTTAAAGCCAGCGTCTATCGTTGATATCGCAACCCTTACCGGTGCTTGTATGATGGCCCTAGGGACTGTGAATTCAGGTCTATTCACTGAAGACGAATCACTAGCAACTCAACTACAGCAAGCCGCTTTAGATTCTCACGATAAAGTTTGGCGCCTGCCTCTTGAAGACGATTACCAAGAGCAGCTAGATTCAAACTTTGCTGACATTGCTAACATTGGTGGCCGCCTAGCAGGATCTACCACAGCTGCTTGCTTCCTCGCACGCTTCACCGCAGGTCAATCATGGGCTCACCTAGATATCGCCGGAACGGCTTGGCATTCTGGTGGTAAAAACAAAGGCTCAACAGGGCGTCCTGTATCTTTATTAGTGAACTATTTATTGAATAAATAGGTCCTAAATTAATCACATCTCTTTAAAAATGAGTCGTTAAAATCAAAAAAGGCGCGGTCATAATGACAGCGCCTTTTTTATATTTTGAGTTCTAAAGCTTGGGGTTTTTACCCCCCTGCTTTTTTACCCCCCGGCTTTTTTTACTTTAAAGCCACGCTGTTTCATTTCTTCAAACAGCTGATCGCGCACATCGCCCTGAATTTCAATCACTCCGTCTTTCACCGCACCACCCACACCACATTTTTGCTTTAATTCTTTGGCTAATTTTTTCAACTCCGCTGGCGCTAATAAAACCCCCATAACCAAAGTAACACCCTTTCCTTTACGGCCTTTGGTTTCACGTTGAATGCGGACAATACCATCACCTTCTGGCATGGATTCATTCGAGCAACTGCATTCTCCTTTCGCTTTACCGCACTTAGGGCAAGTACGACCGATTTCAGTTGAATAAACCGATCCCGAGTGATTAGCAGTATTAACTTCTGGCTGAGAGTCCGCACTCCCCATTCCTGTTAATCCGGCTAGGCCCGCTAGGCCAATGTTCTTCTTTGACATATCGAATACTCAATTTTGTTAAATTACTGAATCATTTCATTATTTATAGATTATTTGCTTTCACTGCATTCCAAGCCGCTGCTGCAAACTCTTCTCGATGTTCAGCTAAAGGTGTTTTATAGCGACCCGCTAACCAGTGACGCGCATAATCATGACTGGGGCCAGATATTAATGACGAAAGCAGTTCAATAGGGATTGAACGAAAAATTTCCTGCCCTTTATAAGGCTTAAACCAAGTGAGCAGCTGCTTATAAAAATTCTGCATATCACCGGTTAATTTTGTTTCAGCACCGGCAGTCGCAACAATCGATCTATGGTGGAAGACAAACCGAGCCCAATCAGGGTATGTCGCGATCCAATCAACATTGGCATAGACAATAGCCTTTACCCCAAGCTCCGCCTTCTCAATGGCAGCCAGTTCTGCTTGAGACTCAATATCGGCTAAATATTCACGTAATAAATCACCAAACTCCCGCATACCTTGAATAAATACAGCCGCTGCAATTTTATCTTTATTACCAAAATGGTGATATAAGCTGCCGACACTC
>Ga0209396_1005883_pt1 | contig 11461 bp, 15 predicted proteins | sample GOMGulsemesocosm_6_FD_184638 | JGI IMG/M metagenome (GOLD analysis project Ga0209396, IMG submission 184638) | Methane-oxidizing microbial communities from mesocosms in the Gulf of Mexico - GOM8C Gulf of Mexico (SPAdes) (version 2) | ecosystem: Environmental > Aquatic > Marine > Cold seeps... | reverse complement strand
CGGCATCCCCATTGGTTTTAAACTCAGTGCCAATCACATAGAAGAAGATATTCAATTTGCACTGGATGCCAGCGCCGATTACATCATATTAGATGGTCGAGGTGGCGGTACTGGCGCAGCGCCTGAAATGTTCCGTGACCATATCAGCGTACCGACTATTCCTGCTCTTGCTAGGGCCAGAGCTTATCTAGACAAACACGATGACACAGGTGGAGTCACCCTCATCATTACCGGTGGTTTGCGTGTGCCAATGGATTTTGTCAAAGCCTTGGCGTTAGGTGCCGATGGTGTCGCTATCTCCAATAGCGCCATGCAATCCATAGGCTGTGTCGCCGCTCGTATGTGTAATACCAATAATTGCCCAGCAGGCATAGCTACTCAGAAGAAGGACCTGCGCCAGCGACTCAATGTAGAAAAAGCAGCCAAGCAGCTACATAACTTCTTTGATGCATCCACCGAGCTCATGCAAGTCATGGCTAGAGCCTGCGGCCATGATGACTTCGTTAAATTCAACCCGCACGACCTCGCCACCTGGCACAGAGAAATGTCACTGCTATCAGGCGTAGAATATTCAGGTTATGGCAAACCCGAATAAAGCGCTTTAACGGTTAGATAAAGCAACCCGGCCTCAAGATGAATGAGGCCGGTTTTTTTATTAAGCGAGATAAATTCAAAATAATGCAATACGGATAGCCCCAAAGCGAAGTCCAAAATAGCCAGCAGCCACCATATAGTCATTCCCGGCTTGAACGGGAATCCAGTAAAACGAGTAAGCACCGCAAAAGTGAAAGCGAAGTCTCAAAATAGTCTGCAACATCACCACAGTCATTCCCGGAAAGTGAGGTACGAACGTGCCTGTATTAAAGAGTCGGGAATCCAGTAAAAGCAGCAAACTCAACAGATGTGAAAGCGAAGCCTCAACCTATCCTGCAACCTCACCACAGTCATTCCCGGCTTGATCGGGAATCCAAGGTGTTTGAAGGCATTGGTGGTACTAGAACTTTGATGATTGTGACGAAACTGATTATCAAGGCTTCGCATCTGGAATGCTGAGGTTTCAAGGCCTTACTGGATTCCATTATCAAAATAAGAACGCTTCATTCTTCAGCTTCCGGAATGACTGAGGAGGAGGTTGCTAGAGAGTTTAGGCTACTCTGTTTTCTTACCAAACTTGCTGCATTTCAATAACACAATATTTAGCAGTGCAACCTGCGCACCTGATGTCATTCCCGGCTTGAACGGGAATCCAGGGTGTTTGATGTAATTGTTAGTGCTAAGGCGCTGATGATAATGACGAAACTGAATATTGAGGCTTCGCATCTGTTGCTCTGAGCTTTCAAGGCTTGACTGGATTCCATTATTCAAAGAAGAGCCGTCGTTCCTCCTCTTCCGGAATGACGGAGGTGGTCGCCGATTGGTATGGTGCTCCGCTTTAACTTTTTTTGAGTGTGCTAGATAGAATAGATTCCATTATCAAAATAAGAACGCTTCATTCTTCACTTTTCAGAATGACGGAGGGTTACTAAATTTCAGGCATAAAAAAACCACCCGTTAAGGTGGTTCTTTTAGATAACTGAGAGTCGAAGCTCTTAGTCGTCTGGCTCATGCTTTGAAAGTGCAAACTCTTTCTCGTCAAAAGCCTAATTGGTGGAGACGGCGGGGATCGAACCTTATATTTAATTCTTTAAAATCAGTAAGTTACTGATTTTAAAAGTGTGTTTTTAGGGTTCTGCTGCCTTCTTTTATCTTGTTTTACATCTAGTGTGTGTCGGATGTGTGTCACATCTCAACTTTTTTGTAGATCAGTTGGTAGTTTGTTTGACAGGTTTCAGCTTTGTAAAGCTCAATACTATTCTTGTTATTTTTGATCCAAAACTTTGCTTTTTCCTTTAACTCTTCGCTGGATCTAGAGCCAAGAACAATCTTTATAATATATTCTTCTGGAATAATACTGCAATGTACGTTAACTCCATTTGTATCAGTTGTATAAAGAGGAATATCTTCAAGTTCTTGAATCACTCTGAACTCTCTTTCATGCTCCCAAGCATTATCTTTGGTGTAATAAACTTCATTAAAACTCTCATATATATCTACATTTTTTGGTCTTTTTGTTGAATAGTTAATGTCTTTAAATATGTCGTAAGCTTCGTTGGGTTCTAATGTATGAAGGAATTTATCGGAAATTTGAACCATAAAACCAGTATGTTCTTTAGCATAGTAAGCCCACATCGGCCTAGATTCATCATTCTTTGTTAGTGATAAAATTCCAATATCTTTACTCATGCTTGTGTTTGTAATTTCGTTAAATTTAGATCTATCACGGCCTTCAATATTTTTAATAGTTTGCTCAGATTTACTTTCGTCTTTCTGTATATGTTTAATCATTTTTTTTAAAAGAGGGTCTAGTTTTGTAAAAACTGTATTTAATTCAAATGGATCATTTAGTATCTCACTTTGAGAAAAACGGACGCTTAAACCATCATTTACACATATAAAATCAAAAGATTCAGGTGGGTAGTATTTATTTAAACTCATAACGTTCCTTGTGAAATTTTTGATAACGGATTTAGCCTTGTGGCTTCTTCCAGAAAGTCGGGCGATAGGTGAGAGTATCGCATTGTCATTTTAATATCACTGTGGCCCAGTACTTTTTGTAAGGTCAATATATTACCGCCATTCATCATAAAATGACTGGCGAAGGTGTGACGTAATACGTGGGCGGCTTGGCCTTTGGGTAGTTCGATTGTAGTGCGTTTTAGGGCACGTCTAAAGCTGGAGATAGAAGCTGTAAATATCTGGCTCCCCTTGGTGGATTTTGCGTATTCTTTTATCTCGTTATAAAGCGCTTCAGTGATGGGTACGCTTCTATTTTTACCGCTTTTAGTGTCGGTAAAATGGACCTTCTTATTACGTACTCTTTGAATGGTTAGCCCTTCTGCCTCGCTCCATCTCGCTCCTGTAGATAATGATATTTTGGTTATCAGGTAAACGTGCGGGTTATCGCATTTTTTGGTCTCGTCTAATAACTCATCTATCTGGTCGTGGGTGAGAAATGCCAGCTCATTCTCTGGTACTTTCACATTATCGATATTAACAAGTGGGTTAGGGTAGTGGATCTCTTCGGCTTTGATCAGCACGTTAAACATGGATGAGAGATAGCCTAACTCATTATTTAACGTTTTCGGGCTGATACCGTCCTTTGATCGAGTGGCGCGCCAGCGAGTGTAGTCTAATTTGGTAAGGTTAGAGCCTGAGGGGTCTCCGAGCATTTCAGCCATGCTTAACAGCTTAGCTTTTCGGCGTGTACCATCACGCAAAAAATGACCATGGGAATTATCCCAAAGCTCGACCAGTTCAGACACGCGGCGCATATCTTTAGGTTTTTCTAACCAAGGTTTTGAATCAGAATGAGTCTCGTATTGGGCGATAGTGTGACGCTCGAACCTGTCGCATTCTCCCTTAGTGGGGAAAATACGCTTGTAGGTTCGACTACCACGACCAGCTACGCGAAAGCGAATTTCATAGCCAGTAGATACTTTTTTAATGGCCATATCTCTCTCTTCAAATTAATAGAATAGAATAGAATGCTTATTAGCTGTTGTTAAAAATAAAGAAATATTTAAAACATATGATCCTTTTCATTTTTTCTTGTTGATATTATTTTCATTTTTATTTCTGATGTTTTCATGTTGGGGAATTTTATGTAAGTAATATTAACTTCTGTTTCTTGATTGTTGTTATTAGCGTCAACAAAAGATGCTAATAATTCTATCTCAATTAAATCGAAAACTTCACTATCGTCTTTTGGGATTGAAAGCATAAACTGGGCTTCAGCTTTGCTTTCAAGAAAATTATGCCCGTCATCGTGATTATATGAATAAATGTCATCAGATATTTTAAAATTAGAAATCTGAGCTCCAGAGTTTAATATTTTTATAATAAAGTAATATTTCTTGTTATCTTCACTTTCTAGTTTTGAATCTATTAAATTTAAAATTGGTTGAGAATTATTGTGTTCTTTTATTTGCTTTATTTTTTCATTTCTAATTTGATTCTTTAAATATTCTTCATTGAACTCCACTGTTTTTGTATATTCTTTTCTAGTGAGGTTTAGTTCTAAATTTTGCATCAAGTAACCGATTATTAACCAAAAAAATGCTATTGGTGAAAAAACACCACCTAAGAAGACTCCTAAATCAACTAAACCATTATTTTTTAAACCTCTTAATTCAGCTATGTCTTTTAAGCCGATATCTAAAATAAATCCTAATATGAAAAAATAAATTAGAGTTCCGGATAGCCCTAATCCCGTAAGGGTGAAAATTTTATAAATTTTTAACTCTTTATAAAAAGCAATTATGATCGTTAAAAACGTTAAAGATACTTGTACACTTGTATTGTTAATAATTTCCATATTTTTAAAACCTAACAGACTTAAATCATTGGATGCCCAGACCACACAACACGGCCAATAATACGCAGTGTGTTTAGGTCTGATGATGGGATGACAATATCCCCATAATTTTTATTGTCTGAGGTGATGGCCACAGTGCCGTTAAGTTGCTTCTGAACTCGTTTAACAAACAGCTCGCCGTCGTAGTTGATGACATAAATCCCACCATCACTAGTCACTGAGTTCATGGTTTTATCAATGACCAGAGAATCGCCGCTGTAGATCGTGGGTTCCATGGAATCGCCACGGGCATACATGGCAATTAAATCTACAGGGTTGATACCTGAACGGCGTAACCAAGATTCTTTGAAAGATAGATGCTGGTCGATTGTTTCTGCTTCAATCAGTGTGCCTTGTCCGGCACTGGCCTCGATACTGTATTGAGGTACATGAAAATAACCTTCATCCTCCTGCACAACTTGAATTCTGCTTTCTTTTGGAGAACCTTTCCCTGTCAACATCCAGTCCATTGAGAAGCCAAATTCACGTGATATTTCGAAGATTTCTTTGTATGGAATAGTGTTTCTCTTTTTCCATGTCGCAACTAACGACGATGCTACATCAAGTTTGCGAGCTAATTGCGCTGCATTTTTCATATCAGTTGCTTCAATCATCCTTTCAATAACTTCGGATGCAATATAACTCATTCTAAAACTCCTTTTTGGTGACAAATGCGATTAACAATATTGACTATTGTTTATTTCAAGTCTAATATTCGATTTTGTTACTCTCATATGAGAGTAAAAATGCATATAAACGTATAAAACATTGAACAATAGGGAAGTATAGAAAGATGGAATCGACAAAACTAGAGAAAAATAAGCAAAACATGAAAATTGCGACTAAAGATGGAGTCATAGTCGAATTAGAAGCGCCTTACTGTTCTGCTGAAGAATGGTCTGAAAGAACTCACATTCCCCTAAAGGTCATTAAAGAAGCACTCTATAACGGCAAGATTTCACGTTATCAACTTACTCCTAAAGGCCGCTTGTTTGTCAATGTCGTGGCCGAAACTCAAAGAGTATTAAACACCCCTGCTTGGAAATAATGGACGCGTTAAAAACAAAGGAAGTGACATGTTTAATCCAGAAAATGAAAAACGTTTCTTTATGATGCTCGAAGCGGCCCCAGAACTGAAACAGTACTGGGACATTGAAGAAAGCTCTATCAAGATGAAATCTGTACAAACCAGCCTTTACCGTAAGCCAAAAGAAGAAAGCGCATTGTTGCGCTTCTTTGGCTCAGTTTGGTTCGGTAATAAAGACATGTTTAATTTTGATTTTATGACTGCGGCAAGACACATGGATGAAAGAGAGTTAAAAATTCTTCGTCGTTGGCTTGTTGATCCGTTTTTCTGTTGAGGTGGTTGTCATGATTCAAACCACTCCAACCCTTAATTGTATCAAATGGCGTGCCGGTCTTTTAGACGGTGTAAGCCCTCAAGACGTGGGCTTTTTACAGTCGCGTCTTGACGAGTTAGACCAAAAGAAAGGCTATGTTCAAGCTAATACTTGGCTTCGCGGTGCCATTGATCGTTTTAAGCTCATTGCCCGTATTGAACAAACGGGAATGCGTAATTGTGTTCTAAAAGAAGCAGAACGCAGGCAAAAGCGTGATAACCAAGAAACCGCTATGGCTTGGTTAAATACTGTTGTTAATCGCCTTAAGTTTTGTGAGGAATGGATCACAGATTTAACAGGCGATAAATTAACAAATTGGGCAAATGAAAAAAGCCGCCGTTTTGAAATGTCAGCTAAAGGTTTATTAGTCGGTCAGTTTGAATACTTCTTCGACTTTATAAAACGTGAAGCTGAGTCAGTTAATGCACTGTTTGATAACTGGGATGATAACGATGCTGTACATGCTCTTATGCTTCGTATGTGTACCCCTGAATGGTGGATAAGACAGGCTAAGCGCCATTACCGTGTGGTTGAAAATATTCGTAGGGAATGCGGCCAAGTTTGCAATCAAGAATCGCCTTATGTTTCCCGCTGGGGAATCAATCGCTTTCGTAAGCAAAAGCAAATGAACCGTGCATTTCTGGAAAGCTATGAAGCGGTTAACCAGCATGAGCAAACCTTCTTATTATCTGAGCTAGCATCTAAGAGCATTTCAAACCCTGCTCATACCAAAGCAGAGCTCGCAGTAAGAATTAAAGGGCTTCAATACTTGGCTGTGCAATGTGGTCATATCGGTTGGTTTCTAACTATGACATGCCCTTCTAAATACCATGCTGTTCACAAGAAAACAGGCCATAGGAACAAAAAGTTTTATGACTTTGGATGCCCTTCCCCAAGAGACGCTCAAATGTATTTGAACAAGCAATGGGCAAAGATTAGGGCGGCTTGTAAGCGTGAGTCTATTCACTTTTATGGCTTTAGAGCCGTTGAACCTCACCATGACGGCACACCACACTGGCACCTCATTATTTTTATTGATCGTGAACAAAGCGATCGATTTTTAGAGATCGCTGAAAAGTACGCTTTTGAGGTAGACGGGGACGAGTCAGGCGCAAGTGAAAGTCGCTTTGATAAGAAGTTCTTAGATCCTGAAAAAGGGGGCGCGATTGCTTACGTTATTAAATACATCGCTAAGAATATCGATGGTGTAGATGCGAATGGACAAAGCGTGGGTATTGATGACGAAACAGGCCTCGACTTCGTTAAAACAGCGGAACGTACTCAAGCATGGAAAAGCCGCCACGGTATCAGGCAATTTCAATTTTTAGGCGCTTCCTCTGTCACTGTATGGCGTGAAATTCGCCGCTTAAAAGACTCTATACCTAAGACATTTATCGATATTTACAACGCTGCCAAGGCTAACGACTGGAAGCGTTACACCGAGCTAATGGGCATAGGTAAGCAGCAAGCTTTAAGACCATTTTATGAGCAAGGTGAGAGTAACCAATTTGGCGAGCCCACCACAAAAGTGAAAGGGCTTGTTTCTGTTGTCGCTGAGTTTCTACCTACACGTATGTATGAGTGGACGATTCAGCGTGTTGGCTCTTGTTCTGGCTCTTCGCTTTTGGGGGCGGCGCAGCCGTTCCCTAGAACTCGTGTCAATAACTGTACGGAGGGCAATTTTAGCCCCCAAAATTATTACTGAATACTTAAAAGGGAATGTATATGGGAAGAATAGAAAAGATAGAAAAGGGACTTACTCAAATAGGGAAGAATATTAAAGCCAATGACAAGTTGGGCGGCTTCGCAATGGGTAAGAAAGTAGAGCTAGCAGAACAAAGTACCCGTTTAGCGTATGCGGTGTTAACTGCTGTGGTAGAAGAATTAAAGGAATTGAAAGCCAATGAAAAAAACTAGTAAGGCGGTAGTGGTTGGTGAGCTCGTTTGTGCATGTGGCCGTTGCTCTTATGTTGAGCAAACCAAACGTAAAGGCGAATTTTTACAAGTCCGTTGTAGTCACTGTGGTGTTGATCAACGTACAGGTAAGACTATCCAAGCACGCCATAAAGATACTATGAAACCAGTCGGACACTATCAGGATAGTAAAACCGTTGCGGCCTATGGTGCCGATACTGTCGAGCCTGTCATTGATACTAATACCGTTACTATCGTGGATAGTGCCGTGAATAGTATTGAACCTATCCAAGAATCAATACAAGAACCCGCCGCAAAGCCAGTAACAGTAAGGCGCGAGACTATTAGACCTAAGCAAAAATATAATAACTTTAGCCCCTTGGTGGGCTTGGGTGTACTCGTCGTTAGTATCGGCGGCGCGGCAATAGTATCTGAACTAATGAAAACCACTCGATAAGGAAATTAGCATGTCAAAAGTCATTGAAGAAACATTAGAAAACCAAGTTGATATTGAAACTGAAATAGATGAGGACGATAGCTTAAGCCTTGATTCACTCATTAGTGACGCTGAAGAAGAAGCTGCGCAAGAAGACGCTTTAGAAAATGCTGAGACTGTAGAAGATGAAGCCGAACGGTTAGCCCGCGCTGATCGTTTAGCTGGTCGTTTTAATAATGCGCTTTGGTGGGGACTTTCTAAAACTTACCCTGCTGCCACTGTACCAGATGAAAAGATAGCTGAAGGTAAAGAAGCATTAGTTCCCCTTGCTGAAAAGTATGCTGAATCTATGCCGTCTTGGGTTGATGACTTCATGGAAAAACCAGAAATCAAAGCAGGTTTGTATGTTGGTGCGGCGATCATGGCGGCGCGTTCATCTCATATCTTAGCCATTGAAGAAGCACAGGAAGAAGCGGAAAAAGTACAAGGGGGCGAACTTGGCCAAGAACGCTAATACAGCCTTACCAAACGCACATAAATTTATCACCGCCATAACTGGCGGGGGTAAAACTCAGGCCATTAAAAATCTTGTGCTTAAGTCCAAACGGGCGGCATTTTGGGACCCTGATAAAGATCATAATTGTAAACACTTTACTGACAAGCAAGCATTCTTAAAAGCCTTGCAAGGTGTCATGGCTAAAGGCGGTCGTATTGGTTGGGCGGGTGACGATGACGAAGTAACTTTTGAATGGTTCATGATGGCGATATGGGCCGCGCTTGATGGTACTAAATTACTTGATGTGATTGTTGAAGAAGCGGCAGATGTAGGCTTAAAGCAAACAATGCCAAAATGGACGGGTAAGGTCTGGCGAAGGGCGCGTAAGTATGGCGGCATACTGATCGTGGGGACTCAACGAGTGCAAGAAGTGCCAAAAGCATTCATTACCCAAGCAGCTATTACCTATATTGGCATTCAAAAGGCTAATGATCAGCACTATATCAGGCGCCAAACGGGGCTTGATCCTAAAAAAATGGGTGCTCTTGACCCTCTGAACTTCTACAAAATGGAGCGAGACGACATTAAAAAAGTTCAGTTCAAGTATATCGGCTAATCTTTTTTAGCTAATTCGATACTATCCCATAGTATCGAATAGTATCCCGATACTATCCCGCCGTTTTCTCCCTGTTGACACCGATAGTATCCAGCCCGCTAAAGTTCCCCTGCAAATTACGAAACACTTTCCAAAGGGGAAAACATTGAATCAAACACTAGATAAGGTCAAAAGCTCAGTCGATTGGAAAACCGTTGCGTCGGTTACCGTCGGCTTAGTTGCTTTTGGTACTGCCGTTTATGCGGTTAAAAAATCAGGCAAGACGGGTAAGAAAGTCGCTGCTGTTTTGACGGGGGGTTAATCCATGCGCCATATGTATGAAGAATTAAACCCGTTCTCAGGTGAGCTTCAAAAAGGCAAACGTTTGTCTTTAACGCTACCCGCTAATACGGTTTTTAGAACCTTCTTGTTAATGACGAATATCCCACCTCAGTACATAGAAGCCATTGAATTGGCTAATGGATCTGATGTGCCTTTCTCATTATCTGCGGATGAAATTTTAATGATTGAGCGTCATAACAAACGCGCCATTGTTGACCATATTATTCCATTTCACATAGCCGACATTTCCGCGAACACCTTACCAGGGCAGGACAGTTTAGAACGTCCGAGCCATGCAAATGATGCGCATGAATTACGTGTTCGTTTGTCGTCTGCGCTGCCAGCCAGTAATGATTATTACCTACGAGCCAATGCAAAGTTTGCTTCACCTTATGCAATTCAACGCGATGGTGCGGGCAATATTCTTTTCAATGGTGGTAATCCCGCGTTAGCGCAAAAAGTGCGAGTCAATGAACGCCGCTTTGAGCGCCACACGATTAATAATGTGAGCAAAGGCACCATTGTTTTTGACAAGTTACTGCGTGGGCCAAAGTTGCGAGCACTTTACATCAAAGGTGATATTTCAAAGATTGAAATGGAAGCGCGTAAAGGTGGCACCGTTGTTAAGCGCATGGAAGTCGAGCGCGATGTCATCGAATTCATCCAGCAATCAGAATATGACTTAGCACCACAAGACGGTTATTTCATTTTTAACCCTGTTGGCTCTGGCTTTATGTCTGATGCGTTAAACACCTCTTATGACTCACTTCAGTTCAAGCTTTATCACGAATCTGATAATCAGACGATTGATATCTTAGCTGATGTCGATGCGATGGTGGGCTAATGAGCAGTTGGTGGGATGACATAACAGAAAAGGTTTCGTCTCAATCAGTTGATTTAGTCGATGCTTATGCAGAGCGTGAAGTTGAAAGCATCTCTCATGAACCTGATAACACGGCCAATATGCCCCAACAAAACGCCACGGCTAGCGGAATGAAATACAACGCAACAGCGGCGACCAATGCAGTGCAAAACCAAGCGACTGCGGCCAGTGCTGCCACTTCAAACTTTATGGATAAATATGGTAAGTGGTTGGCGATCGGTGGCGGTACGGTTGCTGTGTTGGGTGTGTTAATTGTTGCGACAAAAGGGGGTAAGTAATGGAACCCATGAGCGCAATGTCGGGGCAGGGAAACAGTGTCGATCTTGGCGCAACCGCTACTAACACGGGTGGGACTAACAGTGTCGGCGGTAATGTTTTTGGCAATTATAACCCTGCGGCCAGTTCTGCTGCTTCGCAAGCGTGGGTGCCGTGGGCGGTTGTCGGTGTGGTTGTGTTAGGCGGTTTTTTCATGATGACGAAGGGTAAATAATGACTCAAATTATTATGGAAAAATGGTCTGAAAGCACACTGAGTGATTTACGAGATTCTTGCTCAGATGATGTTGATTTTATTCGTACTGATGTTGAAAAGGGCTTAGCTCACCTTTACCACATCGTTGATAAAGGGGTGAGTGTTTGGGCTGTGACTCGAACGGAAGCGATTAAAGGCGGCACTGAATTAGTGGTCATGTGTGTAGGCGGTAAAGGCATGCGAAAAGCAGGGAAAGCGCTAATTGCAGCAGGGAAGAAAAATGGTTTTATTTCTATTCGTTACCACACAAAAAATGAAGCGGTTGCCCGTCTATACAGCATGTACGGCTTTATGGGTCACGAGTTAGAGCGTGTCTATCGACTGCCATTGAGTGAGGGGGTTGTATGAGTTCAAGTAGTAGAAGTTCGAATACCACGAACAACAATACGACTAATTACAACCTTCAAGGGA
>Ga0209396_1005882_pt1 | contig 11462 bp, 8 predicted proteins | sample GOMGulsemesocosm_6_FD_184638 | JGI IMG/M metagenome (GOLD analysis project Ga0209396, IMG submission 184638) | Methane-oxidizing microbial communities from mesocosms in the Gulf of Mexico - GOM8C Gulf of Mexico (SPAdes) (version 2) | ecosystem: Environmental > Aquatic > Marine > Cold seeps... | reverse complement strand
TTTTGTGTTGCTGTGATGATCCCACGCGCTAATGGCCAATCGAATTTAAGTTTAGCGATACAAGTACCGATCATGCGCGTAAAACCAGAAAATGCATTGCACTTTCTACCCGCTCTACAGCGTGCAGCACTCGCTATGGAAAAAATTGAAACTGAAAGCTGGCCTCAGCAGTAAGTACACTATAACCAGTATTAACCAAATGTTAATACTGGTTTTTTCATGAAAATTATTAACTGACTAGCATATTACTTATCCGCTTTACCAGCCGCATTAGCAAACTTAGCCAACTGCTTATCTAACCAAAAAGGTGTTGTTTCATTATCTTCACAACGTTCTTTACGGTGAATGGCATTACGTACTAGCATGGTGCCTAACCAACGTATAGGTTCTGGTGGGAAAGTACCTTTTGGCCCAGTGGTTAAGCCGTTATGGCTCCATTTATCATTATTGCCAAGTAGCATAGAAGATAATATTTTGCCACCAATCCAGGTTTGACCAACACCACTACCAGAATAACCAAAACCATAATAAATATTGCCAGTGTCTGCAATCTTACCGAAAAATGGCAGTCCCGTAGCAGAGCGATCCGATGGGCCAGTCCAGGTCACATCAAACTCTTCATCCACCAGCCTCGGGAATAGTTTATCAAACGACTCACGTAGTAGTTTGCCATACCGTGTAGGCTGATTAAATAAAGGTCTTACTGCATTACCATAAGAGAAATGATTACCGCCCTTACCTAACATTAAACGACCATCAGGCGTAGTGCGGTAATAATGCACGAAGGTGCGTGAATCCAGCACGGTCTTACCGTCCACCAACCCCATTGTTTTGAGCTTTTCGGGTATCGGTTTAGTGATCGCCATGTCTGAAGATACCACCACTATATTATTTTTAAATTGCGGAAATTGCTCTAACATCCACGCATTCAATGCCATCACAGCTTTCGTCGCATAAATAGTCCCTTGCGGGGTATTAATCACCACTTTATGCTTAATATTTTTATGGCTGTTGGCTGACGTAATCGAATTATCATTAATGGCCAACATCGGGGTATTTTCATAAATACGCACCCCGAGTTGCTCGGCGACACGTTTCAAACCACGGGCTAATTTACCCGGTTGTACACTTGCGGCAACGGGAGAGAAATGCCCTGCTTGGTGTAATTCAGAGCCCGCATGCTGTTGTACTTTCAGCGCTTGCCACGCCTGCCAACTGTTTAATTCATGTTTATCTAACGCCGCTAACGTCGCCTCTAGTCCACCAGTTTGCGCAGTATTGGTGGCGGTAAATAAAGTGCCGTCACGACGCAGTTCCGCATCGATTTTATATTTTAAACAAAAGGCTTCAATTTCATCTACCGCTTGCTCTGATGCTTTCACTAGCTCAATCGCCTGCGCTTCGCCATACAAACGTTGCATCGACAAGTACTTGGTCGACCACGTTAACATGCAACCGCCATTACGCCCTGATGCCCCACTACCACAGAGGCTTTTCTCTATGATCACTACATCAAGTGTTGGTTGTTGCTGCTTTAGCTGGATCGCGGTCCATAACCCCGTGTAACCACCACCGACAATGCATACATCTGCGACGGTATCTGCAGTGAGCGTTTGTGGTTGCACGTTATTACGGTAGTCCGCTTCTAGATCCATTGCTTGCTGGAACCAAAAAGGTTGAAACTCAGGTTGCTTAGTCATGATCACACTCGGTGTAGTTTTTATTTTAAGTAAAAAAATAGCTAGCCATGTGGCTAGCTATTAAGGTTTAAGTATTAGCTATTAACGACTAAAGTCGAAAGACTCAATGCCACTATTATGGACGTTCGCCAGCAGCTAAACGAGCATCAATGTCGGCAACTACTTGTGGTAGGTCTGCAATGGTATCAATCAAGTAATGGGCATTAAATGGTGTGAAACGATCACGAGCTTTTTCACGAGATTGATGTAATGTAGCTTCGTCTGCAGCAAGGTATTCAGCTAGCGTTAGACCCGCTTCGTTACCCGATAATAATAAACCCACCGTCCACATACCGGCGTTATGCCCTTCTTCAATACCCGGTACTGAATCATCAACCTTGATACAGGCGCCAACATCAGTTACTGCCATATCAATCACGTTTTTCAATACCATATACGGCGCAGGACGACCACCAGCAGGTAAGTCATCAGTCGCAACCACACAATCAGGCACATAACCTTTCTCTGCTGCAGCAGGAATTAACGCATCCAAAACAACGCGCGGATAACCAGAACATGAACCGATTTTAACACCTTGCTGTTTTAACCCATTAACCACATCTAATGCATGCGGAATTGGGTCTGCATGTTCGCCTACTTTAGCTATCTGTAGCGGCATAAATGTTTCATAAATCGCATCGATATCCGCGGTGCTGATCGTCGAGCCAAACTGTGCTTGCCAACGCGCTGCAACATCAGGTAATTCCGATACCGCTTTAATGTGATCCCATTTACCTAGACCCATAGGCACACGCGCTTCCGCTAAGCTAATATCAAAATCATACTGCGCTTTAAATGCAGCAATAAAAATAGTGGTCGGTGCAAATGAACCAAAATCAACGATAGTGCCCGCCCAATCAAAAATAACAGACTGAACATGGTTAAGCTTTGCTGACTGATCTTGTACGATGTTAGACATAATAGTATTTCCTAAAGTAAGAGTGTGTTGATGGTCGTATTAATTATTTTTTGAATAATCGTTTAAGTTATTTATAAAGCAATCTGTTAATTTCAATTTTCTAATGACAAATATAGCCAAAGTCACGACTGACTTTATCTATTGCACCAGCAAAGATAGTAAGTGCTCGCTTTAATTCATCTCTATTAATAATAAGTGGAGGGCTTAATTGAATCACATTGCCCTGCGAAACTTTAAAACTCAGCCCCGCATTCAAGCAGTGATACAACACAGCTTCCGCCTCATCAAAGGCGCGTTCTTTCGAATCACGACTCGTGACGAGCTCAACACCCCATAACAGGCCCATGCCACGCACATCACCAATCAAGGGATAGCGCGTTTTTAAAGCAGCTAATTCACTGGCCACAAAGGTTTCATCATCCTGCACTTTATGCAGTAGGTTTTGTTGCTCAATCACTTCCATAGTCGCCAAAGCGGCAGCACAGCCAATCGGACTTTTCTCGTGGGTATAATGACCCAGTGATACTTGCGCAGCGGTATTGTATTTATCTTTGGTCACCATAGCGGCAATTGGCACCACGCCACCGCCTAAGCCTTTACCAATACATAAAATATCCGGTTCGATAGCAAACGCATGATGGCTAAACCAATGCCCAGTACGCCCCATGCCATTAGGGATATCATCAATGATCAGTAAGATATTGTGCTTATCACAGATCGCTCTAATGCGCTGCCAATAGGCTTTACTGGGTACTTGCACATCGGTATTACGGATAGCTTCAGCAATAAAGACCCCAATGCCACCTTCTTTTTCGACCACGTATTCCAAATAATCAGCGTAATGCACATCGCTGCCGTCCGGAGAAGGAAAACAGCCGCGATAAGATACCGCTGGCGGAATACGCTCGACACCAGCCATTAACGGGCCCATGCCAGCACGGAAACAGGCTTCACCACCGACAGAAATGGCATCCAGTGAGGCACCATGGAATGAATCCCACAGCGACACCACTTTAAAATTGCCGGTGACGTGACGCGCTAATTTCAATGCCATGCCGATAACAGAGGTGCCACCAGGGGCAAACAGTACGCGATTAAGCTCACCACCACATATTTCAGTCAATTTGGTGGCGCAATCAATCGCGGTTTGATTGGTAAAGCGACGTGGTGAAAACGGTAACGTCGCTAATTGTTGGCTAATTTTAGTTAATACATGGGGGTGACCATAACCGAGCTGATGCACGTTATTACCGTGAAAATCCATGTAACGCTGACCCGCCGCATCTTCTAAATAAATGCCTTCAGCAGCCACCAACGCATCCAAACACGGCGTCGACATTGCTTGGTGTAAAAACACCTTACTGTCTTGCTCTAGCATGGCTTTAGTCGCTTTATCATCAATACTGGCATGCCATTGTTGACGTGCAGGTGTGGTATTTACATCACCTTCACTGCGGTGCTGACGGTCGGCCAATACAGTCTCAGCAGCTAAGTTAGTAGTCACTTCACTCATGCACTTACGTCCCAATATTTCGCTGTTTCCATCGCCACTAATAGACGTTGGATATCGCTTGGATTGACATCACCAATGTTACCAATTCGGAAACAGTCAGCGTTTGATACCTTACCTGGGTAGATAACAAAACCTTGTTGTTTAAGGCGGTTATAAAATTCTTTGAATTGATAATCACTGTGCGTAGGTGAGTAGAACGAAGTAATAATTGGTGAATGTAATGACGCATCAAGCAAGGTATCAAAACCCAGTTTCGCCATACCAGCAACTAAGCTTGTTTGGTTTTCTTGATAACGCTGATGACGTGCAGCAATACCGCCTTCGTCTTCAAGCTCTAATAATGCTTGGTAGAATGCACGCACGGTGTGGGTTGGAGACGTAAAGCGCCATTTACCGCCATTTTTTTCCATACAATGCCATTGGTCATACAGATCCAGTGACAATGAATGGGCTAGCCCTTTGCATTTTTCCAGTTCACTTTGACGGGCGATCACAAAACCAAAACCCGGTACACCTTGGATACATTTGTTCGCAGAGCTGATCAGGAAATCAATTTCCAATTCCGCCACATCTAATGGGATGCCACCAAAGCTCGACATCGCATCCAAGATAACGATTTTACCGTGCTGTTTAGCCAGTTTAATCACATCATCAATTGGATTAAGCATGCCAGTTGTGGTTTCGCAGTGCACAATCGCCACATGGGTAATGCTGCTATCGGCGATTAATTTCGCTTCCACTTCAGCAATACTTGGTTGCGCTGTTTCACCCGGTGCAATCACCTCACAGGCAATATTTAAATAATCAGCAATCTGAGCGATACGGGCACCGTAAGCGCCATTATCAACCACCAGCAATTTACCATCAGCAGGAATAACACTGCCAATCGTTGCTTCTACCGATGCAGTGCCACTACCTTGCATCAATACACTGGTATAACCCGCTTGTGAGGTTGCTAGTTGCACTAACTTAGCGCGGATAACTTCAACAATGTCTTTGTTATATTCATCATCCCAAGTACACCAATCTTTTAGCATGGCTTCTCGCACACTTGCAGTGGTAGAAAGTGGACCCGGTGTTAGTAATAAATATTCGTTTTTCATCTCTGCTTCCATTTGGACTATACCAGTTTGATGAGAACTCTAGCAGTGGATCGCTAGCTTGGTAAATAGCCCAACAGCAGAATTCACAAAAGCTTCATATTCGCCAGCGTCGATAAAAAATACCGAGATAAAAACACCTGCAATAAAAATAAATAAAATACCTTAGTTAATTAAACTGCCATCAATCGGTCATATTTTTGTCATAAAACAGCTCTATTATCGAGTTCAACAAATCTGGTACAGACCAGAATCAACCGTTAATAATTTTTGGAGTGACACGAATGAAACAACGTTGGATGATAGGTTCTATCGCCGCCCTAGGCGCTTTATTTACTGCACCAGTATTTGCCGCAGAAGAAGTGGTGGTTTACACCGCCTTTGAAACGGATGTATTAGCGAAATACAAAGTCGCCTTTGAACAAGCCAACCCAGATATCGATATTAAATGGGTGCGAGATTCCACTGGCATTATGACGGCGAAATTATTAGCGGAAAAAAATAATCCACGTGCAGAAGTTGTTTGGGGACTCGCGGGTTCATCAATGGCACTGCTTAAGAAAGCCGGGATCCTGAAACCTTATTCACCACAAGGCGTCGAAAACCTACGTACTAGCATGATTGATCCAGAAGAAAACAAAGCTTGGTACGGTAATGACGCTTGGTTTAATGCCATCTGCTTTAACGAATACGTAGCAAAACAGCACAACCTACCAAAACCAACATCATGGGATGACCTGCTTAAGCCTGTTTACAAAGGTCATATTGCCATGCCCAACCCAGCGTCATCGGGCACAGGTTATATGCAGGTATCGGCATGGTTACAAACCATGGGTGAAGATAAAGGTTGGAGCTACATGACCAAACTGAATGACAATATTGCCCATTACACCCATTCTGGCTCTAAACCTTGCGTACAAGCAGGCATGGGTGAAGTTGCTATCGGGGTATCGATGGCATTACGTGGCGCAAAATTAAAAACCCAAGGCGCTCCGCTTGACGTAATCTTACCTGCCGGCGGTATCGGCTGGGAATCAGAAGCAGTTGGCCTAGTGAAACCATCAGCGGCAGCCAAACGTGTTGTTGACTGGTCTATCTCAAAACAAGCTAACCAATTATACAATGAATCTTATGCATTAGTCGGTCATAAGGATGTCAGTAAAGCCGTGACCAACTATCCAAATGTACAAGACGCGATGGTCGACATGGACTTTAGTAAAATGGCCAATGATCGTAAAGAAGTACTACATTCCTGGTCAGAAAAATTCGATTCAAAATCTGAAGCGAGATAACAATTAATGGGGGTAATCAGTCCCTGCTATTAAACTTACTTATCAGCGAATAGTTACTCCATTAGTTAATAGTTACTCATAAGCTAGGCGTTATTTTTAACGCTTAGCTTTATCGTATCTAGTCGATTAGTTATCCTCAAAACAAACCCTAACGACACCCTATCAGCACGCTAAAATTTAATACTTAGATTTGAACTTAGAGTCAAACTTAGATTAAAAATATAAGTGTAAATCCTGTCTAAAAAACTGTTTTTGTCATCAAACTGTCACTAAGCCTGCCTACCATACTGGTATAGTCCAAATAACTTATGAGTAGTCAGATGAATACGTATCTCAACATCAATAATCTTGTTAAAAAATTCGGTAATTTCACTGCATTAAACGATATTTCGTTGCAGATAAACCAAGGCGAATTCATCTGCTTTTTAGGCCCATCAGGCTGTGGTAAAACCACCCTACTGCGTGCTATTGCCGGCCTCGATTTAGCGACCTCGGGTTGTATTTTACAAGACGGTAAAGACACCACCTTCTTGCCACCAGAAAAACGTGATTTCGGCATTGTATTCCAATCTTATGCACTATTTCCTAACTTAACCGTTGCCGAAAATATCAGTGTCGGTTTACACAACCAAGGTAAATCAGTAGCCGAAGCGGTGGATATCGTTAATCACTGGCTGGGCATTATCGGTTTAGCTGACTCAGCCCCTAAATATCCGAATCAATTATCAGGTGGTCAGCAACAACGTGTAGCTCTAGCAAGAGCACTCGCTTTATCGCCAGGGTTATTATTATTAGATGAACCGCTGTCAGCACTGGATGCGCAAGTGCGAACTCACTTAAGAGAAGAAATTCGCTCGCTGCAACGCAAGTTAGGTATTACCACAATCATGGTTACCCATGATCAAGAAGAAGCCTTAGCCATGGCCGACCGTATCGTCGTCATGAATCACGGTGTCATAGAACAAGTCGGCACCCCGCAAGAGATTTACGATAAACCGGCATCGCGTTTTGTCGCGGAATTTGTCGGCAACATGAATTTTATCGCTAGTTCCGTGATCAGCGATGGACAAATTCGTATCGCCGAAACCTTACTCCCAAAACCAAAAGACACATTAAACCATGGTGACATGTTTGATTTAGCCGTGCGTCCTGAAGATATCCAATTTAGTGAGGATAACCAAGATTTACCAGTGCAAATCAAAGCCATGGAATTCCAAGGTACCTATGTGCGAGCAGACTGCCAACTAACGGGTAGTATGAAGGCACCGATGATCAAGGTCGATGTACCTATTCGTGATGTAAGAGCACTCGGTTTAAGCAATGGCGAATTCCGTCGGATCCGTTATAGCGATGCGTTCACCCATGTCTTCCCACGCAAGTTTAATCACTCATCAACAGCAAACACACCCGCGGTAGAGGCATAACATGGAGTCGACCATCAATAACAAGCTGACTAAACCGAGCTACCTGCAACGATTAACTGTTTCGTTTAGCCGAGATAGCATGCTACTGGCCAGTATTTTAATTATCTTAACCGTGCTGATGGGCTTTTTTATTGTGGCGCCTATGCTCACTATGTTTGCCAAAAGTGTTCAAGACATTGATGGCAATTTTATTGGTTTAAGCAATTTCACGGCATACTTCCAATCCAGTGCTATGCTGCACTCGATCGCCAATACCGTGACAGTTGGCTTAATAACCACGGCAATTGTCGGCGTACTATCCTTTAGTTATGCCTATGCGTTAACCCGTACTTGCATGCCATTTAAAACCTTATTTCAAATTATTGGTTCCGCGCCAATCTTAGCGCCGTCATTACTGCCAGCGATAAGCTTGATTTACTTGTTTGGTAATCAAGGCATTGCCAAAGAGTTACTGGGCGGTGCATCTATTTATGGTGTTATCGGCATCACCATAGGCATGGCATTTTGGACCTTCCCGCATGCCCTGATGATCTTAACTACGGCGCTGCGCACTTCCGATGCCCGTTTATATGAAGCCGCGACCGTATTAAAAAGCCATCCGGTGAAAACATTCTTCATGGTGACCTTACCGGCAGCAAAATATGGCGTGATTAGTACCTTGATCTTAGTGTTTACCTTAGTGGTGTGTGATTTTGGTGTACCTAAAGTGATCGGCGGGAGTTATAACGTCCTTGCAACGGATATCTTTAAACAAGTCGTCGGTCAACAAAACTTTGCCATGGGCGCGGTAACCAGTGTATTACTGCTATTACCTGCGGTATTAGCGTTTATGATTGACCGCCACGTGCAACGTAAACAACAAAACTTATTTGATTCACGCTCTGTTGCTTACATCCCGAAACCACACAAGGTGTGTGATGGTATTTGTTTGTTATTCTGTAGTACGGTTGCGCTGGCAATCCTTGCTGTTATAGGCATGGCGATATACGCATCATTCGTGACATTTTGGCCATGGAACTTAAGCTTAAGTTTCAACAATTATAATTTTAGTGAGGTCAGTACTTATGGCTGGACGCCTTACTTTAACTCACTGACATTAGCCAGCTGGGTAGCGGTTATCGGTACTGTGATCATCTTTATTGGTGCTTATGTTATCGAAAAAGGCCGTGGTTTTGGTCCTATCCGTCAGCTCCTGCAGATGATCACCATTATCCCAATGGCAGTACCAGGTATCGTATTAGGCTTAGGTTATATCTTCTTCTTCAATGATGTGAATAATCCACTTAATGGTCTGTATGCAACCATGATATTACTGGTGGTGAATACCGTTGTACATTACTACACAGTCGGTCACATGACTGCATTAACGGCGTTAAAACAATTACCCGCAGAGATTGAAGCTATTTCCGCGTCAATCAAAATGCCGCAATACAAATCATTCTTTGTGATCACCTTGCCAATTTGTGCACCTGCAATCATGGATATCGCGGCCTATTTGTTTATCAATGCATTAACTACCACATCAGCCGTGGTATTTTTATATGCGACCGATACCATTCCCGCTTCAGTTTCGGTGTTAAATATGGATGATGCCGGACAAACAGGTTCAGCCGCAGCGATGGCGGTGATGATCTTAGTCACCGCAGCGACCGCGAAAGTGATCCACTTAATTGCCGCGTCATTTATTAATAAAAGAACTCAAGCTTGGCGCCAAAAATAACGGGATAATAGACCAAATTGAGCTTAACTCTGCTACTGTAGAAAGGAATCACCCAGTAGCAGGTTAATCCCCTAGCATCAGAGGCTTTTGTGCAATACCTAAAAATTAAAAATGAAATTTTACTGCAGATCGAAGCTGGTTCACTACTGACCTCAGGACAAAAGCTAACGTCAGGACAGAAATTAACCTCAGAACGTAAACTGGCAGAGGATTTTAATACTACTCGTGTGACTCTACGCGAGGCATTATCGTTATTAGAATCAGAAGGTAAAGTATATCGAGAAGATCGCCGTGGGTGGTTTATTTCCCCAACACCATTACGTTACAACCCAACCAATACCACTAACTTTCATAACCTCGCGCTAAGTCAGCAACGTATACCAAAAACAGAATTAATCAGTGCCAGTATGGTGCCCGCCGATAAACATATCGCTCAGCTATTACAGGTAGCGCCACTGACTGAAGTGATCCGTATTCATCGGGTGCGCTATTTGGATGAGCGTCCGGTCGTACTCGTGACGAATTATGTATTACCTGACCGACTACCGAATTTACTCAGTCATGATCTGTCGGCATCATTAACTGATATCTATCAACAACATTACGATACCCTTTACCAGCAGACTCATTATCGCATCCGCTCTTCGTCATTAGTTGCCGATACTGCAGCCGCATTGCGTGCAACATCTGGCTGTGCGGCCATGTATATAGAAAGAGTAAATTACGATCAACACGGGAAGTTACTCGATTGTGACCTAGAATATTGGCGCCATGATGCAGTGATCATTGAAGCACAAGCTATTCGTCAATAATAAGTCTATATAATAAATGATCACATTTATTATTCAGGTATATAATCCGCAACACTAACGTCAGCGGAATGTAATTCAACTGTACTTTGTCAACGGTTATAAATAATGTAATATATTATCAAGTTACGATGAATTCAATGCGGAATGCCAAGGTAAGAACACTGCATTTCAACTCTCTAAATGATAGGAAGTCACTCCATGGAATATCTTGAACAACTACTCGAGCAAGCGCCAGAGCTTGCCGCTATTTACGGCACAAAAATATTTTTAGCCTTAGTCATTTTCACCGTCGGTAAATACTTCGCCAATATAATGAAACGCGTCATATCAGGCCTAATGATAAAACGTAATATTGATAAAACGGTCGCTTCGTTTGTCGGTAACATGGTATTCGGTGTCATATTTGCCTTCACAATCATCGCAACGCTCAGTCAGTTTGGTGTACAAACGGCATCACTGGTTGCTGTTGTCGGTGCCGCCGGTTTAGCGGTAGGCCTTGCTTTACAAGGTTCACTATCTAACTTTGCCGCGGGTGTATTAATCGTTATCTTCCGCCCTTGTCGTATCGGTGATTACATCGAAGCAGCAGGCGTATCAGGTACAGTAGATGAAATAACTATTTTCTCAACCCGTTTAATCACGCCGGATAATAAAGTGGTAATTGCACCAAATGCGGCAATCATGGACGGCACTATCACTAACTATTCAGCATTAGGTAAACGTCGTTTAGACCTTGTGGTTGGGGTATCGTATGATGCTGACATTAAGCAAACGAAAGCGATCTTAGTAGACGTAATCAACAATAATGAATTTACCCTGCAAGATCCTGAATACACTGTCGGTATCCTAGAGTTAGCCGATTCATCAGTAAACTTCGCCGTGCGCCCTTGGGTTAAAACCAGCGATTACTGGGGTGCTTATTTCAGCATGCAAGAAGAGCTAA
>Ga0209396_1005881_pt1 | contig 11463 bp, 11 predicted proteins | sample GOMGulsemesocosm_6_FD_184638 | JGI IMG/M metagenome (GOLD analysis project Ga0209396, IMG submission 184638) | Methane-oxidizing microbial communities from mesocosms in the Gulf of Mexico - GOM8C Gulf of Mexico (SPAdes) (version 2) | ecosystem: Environmental > Aquatic > Marine > Cold seeps... | reverse complement strand
TTATCGCCACTTTGTAAAACTTGCGCCTTAATTGATTGGTCCAATATATTCGCTTGCACATCGCTGCCTTTGATCGTCAAGGTTAAAACTTGCTGATCGTTTCCATGATCCGATTTTGATATATCTGGAGCTTGTAGAATATAATTATGCTCAGCAAATAATACCGAATAGCTACCGGATGGAAGGGGGCGAATCTGTATGGTGACTTCTTCGGGAGTTAATAAAACAATGGGGTCACCATGGCCACTATTAAGACGCCAACCTGTTTTCATCCCCCAGGGGGAATGAACATCATTTGACTGAATTCTATCTTTTCCACTTATATTTTGGCCAGTCTGATCTTTTAAACGCTGTTGGTATAAATACCAAGCGGCAAAAATTTGATGCAAGCGCTGCTGATGTTCGGTCAAAATCCCCGATGCTTTTATGGCTTCAGCATTATCTTCAACAAAGTGCGTATCCAGCTGGGCTTGCTCGAATGATTCAAGGCTGACCAGCTTTTCTAAATAACGAACATTGCTGATTAAACCTGTGATATGAGTTTGATGCAGTGCATTTTTGAGTTTGCGTATGGCGATACTACGGTCTTCTCCCCATACGATGAGTTTTGCAATCATAGGGTCATAAAACGGAGAGACGTCATCCCCAGAGCTTACCCCAGTATCCATGCGAATGCCGGTTTCATAATCTAAAGAGAAGTGGCTAGCCGCTGGATAAATAAATTCGTCAATCTTTCCTGCGGTCGGCAAGAAGTTATTATTGGCATCTTCAGCGTATAAGCGGACTTCTATCGCATGGCCATGAATTTTTAGCTCATCTTGGCTAACGGGTAAAGGTTCACCTGCGGCGACATTGATCTGCCAAGCGACTAAATCTTGCCCGGTAATGTATTCAGAGATGGGATGCTCAACTTGTAGGCGAGTATTCATTTCCATGAAATAAAACTCATCATTTTCATATAGAAACTCTACGGTGCCAGCGCCGACATAACCAATTGCATGGGCCGCTTGTAGCGCGGCCTCCCCCATGGCCTTACGTATAGACTCTGGAAAATTTGGAGCAGGGGCTTCTTCAACAATTTTTTGATGACGACGTTGAATCGAACAATCACGTTCAAATAAATAAACGCCATTACCTTGTTGATCGCAGAATAATTGAATTTCAATATGGCGTGGTCGTGCCAGATATTTTTCCGCCAGCAGGTGACTATCACCAAAAGAATTTAACCCTTCGCGCTGAGCTCCAGTGATAGCATCTTCTATGCCTTCTAATGATTCAACAACCCGCATACCTTTACCACCACCACCAGCGGATGCTTTTAGCAGGACGGGAAAACCAATATCGACGCAGGCTTGTTTAAGCCTTTCGACAGATTGATCTTCGCCATGGTAACCCGGTACCAGAGGAACATTTGCCGCTTCCATACGAATTTTAGCTTCGGCTTTCAGCCCCATGGCCTTAATGGCCGATGCAGGAGGGCCGATAAAGATCAGCTGATTATCACTGCAGAGTTTCGAAAAGGCGGCATTTTCGGATAAAAACCCATAGCCAGGATGAATGGCTTGAGCCCCAGAATCTTTAGCGGCTTGAACAATTTTCTCGGCACGTAAATAACTATCTTTTGGTGCCGCCTCGCCAATCCAAATCGCTTCATCGGCGAGCTGAACGTGTTTCGCGTTATTATCCGCAGTCGAGTAAACAGCGACGGTTTTGATGCCCATTTTTTTTGCCGTATGAATAATACGGCAAGCAATTTCACCACGATTGGCAATTAAAATTTTTGTGATAGTCGTTTTATTGAGAGTTAATGATTTCATTTTGATACCGACTTTATCCAGTGAGCAGGGCGTTTTTCTAAAAAGGCGGTTAAACCTTCTTGGCCTTCTTCTGATACTCGCACTTGGGCAATAAGATCACGAGTAAAGTGATTAAGGTTGTCATCTAATTTTTCATTGGCGACTTTCTGTACCAGTGCTTTACTAATCCCCATCGCTATGGGGCCGTTGTTGAGCAGGGAAGAGATGATTTCATCAACCCGAGTCGTGAGCTTTTCTGCGGGTACGGTTTCGTGGATTAGATTGTGCTTTAGCGCTTGCTCTGAACTGATGACCTCAGCGCTAATAAAATAACGGCGGGCCTGACGCTCTCCCATGGCCTTTACCACATAAGGGCTGATAACTGCGGGGATTAATCCAATTTTAACTTCGCTTAAACAATAGCTACTTTTTTCGCTAGCGATGGCGATATCGCAACAAGCAATAAGCCCTACAGCACCGCCATAAGAAGCGCCGCTTATTTCAGCGACTGTTGGTTTGTTTAAATGATAAAGCGTACTCATCAAGCGCGCGAGCTGGCCAGCATCTTCACGGTTTTCACTGTAATCAAGGTCCGCCATGCGGCGCATCCAGTTTAGGTCTGCGCCGGCCGAGAAATGTTTACCTGCCCCGGTTAATTTCACCACCTTCACATCATCATTCAAGCGACAATCATCTAACGCCATAATTAATAGACTGATGATTTCATCATCGAAAGCGTTATTAATTGCAGGCTTATTTAACGTTAGCGTCGTGACCCCATTATCATGATCGACTAATAAAGGAGATTCTTGTAAAGGAGAGCCTTGGTTTTTATCGTGCATATCATTCAACTCCTTTTTAATTACATTCTAAAGACGCCAAACTGCGTCTCTTCGATGGGGGCATTTAAACAAGCGGATAACGCTAGGCCTAAAACTTCACGGCTTTGCGCCGGATCAATAATGCCATCGTCCCATAAACGGGCACTGGCATAATAAGGATGGCCTTCGATTTCATATTTTTCTAATAACGGTTTTTTAAATGCTTGCTCAGCATCTTCCGACCAGCTCTCGCCGCGTTTTTCTTTGGCATCGCGAGTCACTTGCGCCATAACACTGGCGGCTTTGTTCCCCCCCATTACCGAGATCCGTGCGTTAGGCCACATGAACATAAAATTCGGATCGTAAGCTCGACCACACATTCCGTAGTTACCGGCACCAAAGCTGCCACCAAAAACTAATGTGAGTTTTGGCACCTTGGCACAGGCTACCGCGTTCACCATTTTGGCCCCGTGCTTAGCAATGCCTTCAGCTTCGTATTTTTGCCCCACCATGAAGCCTGTGATGTTTTGCAAAAATAATAATGGAATTTTTCGTTGGCAGCATAACTCAATAAAGTTTGCGCCTTTTTGCGCAGACTCAGAGAATAGGATGCCGTTATTAGCCACAATACCCACAGGGTAGCCATATAAATTGGCAAAGCCGCAGACTAGGGTAGTACCAAAGCGCGCTTTGTATTCGTCAAATTCTGAGCCATCAACAATACGTGCAATCAGCTCTCTGGCATCAAATGGTTTCTTTAAATCCGTTGGCACCAAGCCATATAAATCTTCAGCAGGGTAGAGTGGTTCATTCACTTGTGTGGCTAAATTCATTTCAATAGGCTTCTGCCAATTGAGGTTTTTAACCGCTTGGCGAACAAGGGCCAGTGCGTGTTCGTCATCTTCTGCTAGGTGATCAACAACGCCGGAGATGCGGGTATGCATATCACCGCCACCGAGATCTTCAGAGCTAACTTCTTCACCGGTCGCCGCTTTAACCAAAGGCGGACCGGCGAGAAAAATAGTGCCTTGTTCTTTTACAATAATAGATTCGTCACTCATTGCTGGCACATAGGCACCACCTGCGGTGCAAGAACCCATCACCGCGGCAATTTGTGGAATGCCACGAGCTGACATATTCGCTTGGTTAAAAAAGATGCGACCAAAGTGTTCTTTGTCGGGAAATACTTCCGCTTGCTGCGGTAAGTTAGCGCCCCCGGAATCGACTAAATAGATACAGGGTAAGCGATTCTTGGAGGCAATTTCTTGAGCGCGTAAATGCTTTTTAACCGAAAGTGGATAATAGGTGCCGCCTTTAACCGTGGCATCATTCGCCACTATCATGCACTCAACCCCTGAGACTCTACCTATACCCGCAATAATTCCAGCGCCAGGAATATTTTCGCTATAAACACCGAGAGCCGCCAGCTGGCCAATTTCTAAAAACGGAGCGCCTTCGTCGAGTACTTTATTAACACGATCTCGGGGAGGTAACTTGCCACGGCTGATGTGACGGGCAAGAGATTTTTCTCCACCCCCTTGCTTAATTACTTCGATGTGCTGATAAAGATCATCGACGAGGTCAAGGTTGTGTTGTTTGTTTTGCTTAAACTCTTCGCTATTGGCATTCGCGGAAGTTTTTAATATAGCCATGCAATTATTTACTCCGATGAAGACGTTATTTAGTTTCTGCGAATATTTCGCGACCAATTAACATGCGGCGAATTTCACTGGTGCCTGCACCAATTTCATATAATTTGGCATCTCGTAATAATCGGCCGGTAGCAAAGTCGTTGATGTAACCATTGCCACCTAATAATTGAATCGCATCCAAAGCGGCTTGGGTGGCTTTTTCTGCACAATATAAAATCACTCCTGCGGCATCTTTACGTGCCGTTTCGCCACGATCGCAGGCTGCTGCTACCGCATATAAATATGATTTACAGGCATTCATGCTGGTATACATATCTGCGAGTTTTCCCTGCACCAGTTGGAATTCACCAATACTTTTACCAAACTGCTCACGGTCGTGAATATAAGGTACGACAATATCGAGACAAGCTTGCATAATGCCTGTTGGGCCGCCGGATAAAACCACCCGTTCATAATCAAGGCCGCTCATTAAAACTTTAACCCCTTGGTTTAAACCACCTAGGATATTTTCTGCTGGCACTTCGACATCTTGAAAAATAAGTTCGCAGGTATTGGAGCCGCGCATGCCTAATTTATCCAGCTTTTCTCCTTGGCTGAAACCTTTAGAGTCACGTTCGACAATAAACGCGGTAATGCCGTGAGCCCCTTTCTCCATATCGGTTTTGGCATAAATAACATAAGTATTGGCATCGGGGCCATTGGTGATCCACATTTTATTGCCGTTAAGAATGTACTTGTCGCCTTTTTTATCCGCACGGATTTTCATGCTCACCACATCGGAACCGGCATTGGCTTCACTCATAGCCAGAGCACCAATGTGCTCACCAGAAACTAATTTAGGTAAGTATTTTTCTTTTTGTTCCTGGCTGCCGTTACGGAAGATTTGATTGACGCATAAGTTTGAAAAAGCACCATAGCTTAGGCCAATAGAGGCAGAGGCACGGCTAATTTCTTCCATCGCAATAGTATGCGCCAGATAACCCGTATTAGTACCACCAAACTCTTCGCTCACTGTCATGCCTAATAAGCCCATGTCACCAAACTTTTTCCATAGTTCATTTGGAAAGGCATTTTCTTTATCGGTCTTATCTGCAATAGGAACGATTTCTTTAGCGGCAAAAGCGTTGACGCTTGCACGCAGCATATCGATGGTTTCACCATGACCGAAATTGAGTTCATGGTAAGTCGATTTATTGGGCGTACTGGTATAAAGCTTGGTCATGGTGAGCTCTCATATTCTATTAAATTTTAATTTTATTGTTATCTTGGTATAAGTGGTCAACGCTAATATTTTCAATCTGTGACTACTGCTCAGAATCACAGACTCTATAAATGTTCATTTCATATCGGCTTTAACTCTGGCCTCATGTTCATCAAGTTCGATGAGCATTATTTCTATATCGGCCTGCTGTTGTAGTAGACGTTCGCGACTCATGCGTACTTGTTCAAGTACCCGTAAATATTGCGCTTGGTTATTATCTTCAACGTTATATAGGTCGATTAATTCTTTGCTTTCAGCCAGAGAAAACCCCAAGCGCTTACCCCGCATGATAAGTTTAATAATCGTACGATCTGCTGGGGTGTAGATTCGTTTTTGCCCTTCACGAGTAGGACTGATCAAACCTTGATCTTCGTAAAAACGAATAGCCCGAGTCGTGGTATCAAATTCTTGCGCCAGTTCACCAATGGTGAAGGTCTTGCTTTGTTTGTCTGTCATGTACGGTATCTGATCTTTAATACTTCATTACCTTTACGTTAACGTAAACTTGTCGTGAGGTCTAGCAGCTGTTTGATAAGTGTGAGTAAGGCTGGCGCAAAATTACTAGGACTTGTATCAATAGGCGTCTTTCTGTTGGTAATTGTTACATTCACTAGCCAAGGTGCATGAGTGGGGCTAGTTTGAGTTGATCGTTTGTTTAATAAAGAGTGCCACTCATGATGATTAATACCACTCAGGCAGGAAGTCAGGCAGGAAGAAAGTCTCTTCTAGGCAGTCTTGCTATTGTCACTTTATTGATAAGTCATTGTGCTCAAGCAAGCTTGGATGATAAATCAGGCTGGGACGATGGTTGGCAGTATCCTGCTGAGCAGAGAATGGAAAACGGTGATTTTGCTTCGCATGTTAAGCACTTGTGTTTAAGTCAGGTGTTAGAAGAAGACCTGGGTGCTAAGTATATAAAAGAATATCTGGCTGAATGTGCTGCAGATTATGGCGTGTTTGAGTTGGCGTCTAATTAGGCTGATCGATGAACCAGCTTTAGCGCGACCAACTAGTGATTAAGGCCAAAATAGCTTGGCATTGTGCATCTAATACTCCTGTGGGGACTTTCGCTCTGGCTAGAGTAATTTGAGATTGATTCTGAGCCAATAATAATTGAATCGCGTGTTCTTCGGCAAATGGCAGCTGGCAATCTTGATCTTTTAAGCAGGCTCTAAAAAGGTCTATTTGTTGTAGCCAAAGCTGAGTCGTATAGTTTTTTACTAATGAATTCTGGCTAATACCTTCTTTCTGGCTGTTTTGAAAGAGGCAGCCAAATTTTCCAAATTTGCCTTTTAGTAATTCATTGAGCTGTAGAAAATAGTCCGTCAGCACTTTTAATGAGGGTTTTGATTGAGTGAGGGGGGCTAACATACGAGCGATTATGTGTTGCTGGTAATATTCTAATGCCATTTCAAATAAGGCTTCTTTATCTCCAAACCCTTTATACAGACTGTAGCGATTAAGTGACGTTGCAGCTTCGAGGTCAGATAATGAGGTTTCAGCAAAACCTGTCTGCCAAAATTGCATCATTACCTTTTTCAATACCTGTTGTTGATCGTAACTTTTTGGTCTGCCCACGGGATTCTCATTAATTGGGTTTGGTGAGTCAATCTTAGCATTAAAGTATTTAGTTGTTGACCAATCAGTTTGAAAAAGTTAGTTTTTTACTTATCGGTAAACAATATAATAATGACAAAATTTTAAGGATTAACATCAATGAAGCTCTACGACTTTAAAATGGCACCGAATCCACGCCGTGTTCGGATGTTTATTGCGGAGAAAGGCATTTCTTATCAGCAGGGGGGGATTGAAGTTGTTAATGTCGATATTGGTAAAGGGGAGACCTTCAGCAAGGAATTTCGTGACATCAGTCCTTATGGCGGTTTACCGGTACTTGAATTAGATGATGGTGAGTTAATCTCTGAGTCGATGGCGATCTGCCGATATTTCGAAGAGCTTTATCCTGAAAATCCTCTGATGGGGACAGATGCAAAATCAAAGGCCATGATCGAAATGTGGAATCGACGTATTGAACTTGGACTTTATAATTCGATTGCTTATTCGTTTCGCCATGGTAATCCAATGTGGAAACCGGTGACTAATCAGGTGCCAGAGTTTGCTGAAGTCAGTGCTGAAAATGCTGATAAGCAAATTCATAAATTAAATAAGCATTTGGCGGGAAGCGAGTATGTGGCTGGGAATGAATTTTCGGTTGCGGACATTACGGCTTTATGTGCGATCGATTTTGCTAAAGTGATTAAGCGTCGCATTGATGAGGAATTACATCCTCATCTTGCGCGTTGGTATAAACTGGTGAGTGCGAGAGAATCGGCTCAAGCTTAGTTTTCACTTACTTATTGACGCTAACTATTTTATTGAAGCCAGGTATCACCAATATTCATCGCTTGAAACAGCTCTGCATTAAGACTATTTTTTTGCAGGGCTCGTTCAAGTGCTTTAGGTGGCTCATCTACCGCTTCGGCGGTTAAGACAAAGGTATTCCAATGAATACCAAAAGCCGACTTTGCGTTAATGTCTTTGAATATTTCAACCGCATCTAGCGGATTCACATGCTGAGTTTTCATAAACCATCTTGGTTCATAGGCACCGATAGGAATCATGGCTAAATCAACTTGCCCTAATGCTTCGCCAATTTCTTTAAACTGGTAAGGGTTGTAAGCGGTATCGCCACCAAACCAAGCGGTGAATTTTTTATTTGAATCAGCCCCATCTTTAGATTCTGACCAGATAAACGCCCAAGAAGCCCATAAACTTTTATTGGTATCAAACAAGCCACGACGTGACCAATGCTGACTCGGCTGAGCTTGAATGGTTAGTTGGCTATTAGATTTAGTGCTGATTTTAACTTCCTGCCACCAGTCCAATTCTTGCACGTTAGTAATTTTAAATTGCGCAAACCATTTTTTTAATCCCAGAGGCACTAGCCAAAGTGGCTGAGTTCCATTGACTGTATTTATAAATGTTTTATCGGTAAGCGCTTTTACAGAATCCACATCGAGATGATCATAATGATTGTGCGAGATCACTATGATATCGATATTGGGTAGTTGGTCGATTTTAAGGGCGGGTGGGGTATAGCGCTTGGGCCCCATGATTTGTGAAAAAGAAGGGCGATCGGAAAACATGGGGTCGGTGAGAATGTTGATCCCTTGGTATTGTAATAGAACCGTTGAGTGTCCGATCAGCGTTGCTTGTGCTTTATTGAAGTCAGGATTATGAATGCGTTCTAAATCTGCAGGCTGCCATGATTCGCGATAATTCACCGGCTCATCTGGCCATTGCATATCGTCAAATAAACGGGCTTTTAAAAAGGCGATAAAGCTCGGTTGAAAGTCAGCGGGTAAATAGGGGTTACGGAACTTGCCATCGATATGATGAGAAGGTACTTCGGCAGCGGTAACCCATGTGCTGGCAACCAGACTGAATACTAGCAAGCCGCGCAATAATGAATTCATGTTTCTATTTACCTTGAAAGTTAGGTTCGCGCTTTTCTAAAAAGGCATTCACGGCTTCAAGGTGATCTTTCGTCTCATGCATTTGAGCTTGTACATTCGCCGATTCATTTAAAAGCTCGGGTAAGTCCATGGTCTGTCCCAATTTTAATAGTCGCTTGGTAGCGCGTATCACTTGGGGTGGATTGGCGGCAATTTGCTTTGCTAGCGCATTCGCTCGGATCATAAGTTCATCATGGTCGACGACTTCTGATACAAGATTCCAATCCATTGCAGTACTGGCATCAATCATTTGTCCGGTTAATGCCATTTGTGAAGCACGGCTGATACCAATGATTCGAGGTAAGAACCAAGCACCTCCATCTCCAGGAATAATGCCGACTTTAATAAAGCTTTCAGCAAACTTAGCTTTTTCTGACGCAATACGAATGTCGCACATACAAGTAAGATCACAACCTGCACCAACGGCTGGGCCATTCACTGCGGCGATTAAGGGGATTTCTACTTGAGATAGTGCGAGGGGAATGCGCTGAATGCCGTTACGGTAGTTATCGGCAAGCTCATCACTGGAGCCGGCAAACATGCCTTTCTTATCGCGCATGTCTTTAACATTGCCGCCGGAGCAAAAAGCACTGCCTGCACCGGTTAAAATTGCTACGCGAATATCGTTATTTTGATTGAGTTCATCGCAGGCTGAAACAATTGCATCAATCATTTCATGTTCTGAAATAGAGTTGCGGGTTTCAGGCTGATTGAGGGTAATAGTTGCAATGTGGTTTTCCACATTGAACTTTAGGATATCGGTTGTAGGCTTTGGCATGTCACTTCCTAGAGGGAAATTATTCTATGCCGAGCATCTTATGGGTTTGTAGGCTTAACTTCCACTGTGGATGTTTAAGGCAGTAATTGGTTGCCTTTTTGGTATTGCTTAGGGATAGACCTTCATGAGCATCGGAGACGATATAATCGAGGGATGCATCGGCCATAGGCTGTAGGTATCTATGGCTAGCTTGAACATGATCAAAAAATTCAGGCATGGCGAGAGGCTGTGGATAAACCAGCTTTAATTCATCACACTCGATTAAAGATAATTCGGCATCGGCTTTAGGGCTTAAACAAATCCAGTCGAGTCCTTCTGGGGCGGGTAAGGTGCCATTCGTTTCAACGGCAATTTCAAAACCGTATTCATGCATAATGTCTATTAATGGCTCGTCGAGCTGTAATAGGGGTTCGCCACCGGTGCAAACAATATAGGGAGAGCCTTGGTTCTTTCCGTTAGATTGAGGGGAAGGATTACCCGGCCATAAAGATGCAATGAGCTGAACGAGTTCTTGGGCGGAATAGATTCCGCCATTTTCACCGTCGGTGCCGATAAAGTCGGTATCGCAGAAATCACAAACTGATTGCGCGCGAGATTCTTCTCTACCATTCCACAAGTTGCACTTGCTGAAGCGGCAGAAGACAGAGGGGCGGCCCGCTTGAGCGCCTTCCCCTTGTAGGGTGTAAAAAATCTCTTTGATACGGTAAGTTTTATTCATTACTGCTTAATTAACTTTTTAGTGACTTTAATTATTAGCGCTTGGTTTAAAGGGCTTCATAGGCAAGGGGATCGGTAGTCTTGTTTAATTCAAACGCCTCTAAGCGTTCGACACAAGAACCACACTTACCACAGGCTTTCTCGCGACCATTGTAACAGGTCCAAGATTTTCCGTAGTCTAGTCCCATTTTAAGGCCATCGGCTAAGATTTCGCTTTTATCACTGTTCAAATACGGAGTAACGATGTCCACGGGTTCGTAGTTGGCCAATTTAGCCACCTTATTCATCGCATGGACAAAATCAGGACGGCAGTCAGGGTAGATAGCGTGATCTCCCGCGTGTGCACCGTAGAAAACTTTATTGGCGCCGATATCAACTGCATAACCAATGGCCAGAGATAACAAGATCATATTACGGTTGGGCACTACGGTAGACTTCATACTGGCCGATTCATAATGACCTTCAGGAATATCGATATCCGAAGTCAAAGACGAGCTTTGTAATAACTGGTTGATCGCCGTGATATCGATGATCTTATGCTTGATATCCAGTTCTTTACAGGCATCACTGGCAAACTCAATCTCTTTGTCGTGCTTTTGGCCATAATCAAAGGTTAGGGCATATAGGTCATAACCTTCTGCTTTGGCTTTATTCAAAATGGTATAAGAATCCATACCACCAGAATAGATAACAACGGCTTTTGGCTTCTCTTGTATATTTGAAGGCTGGGTCGCAGGCATTATAAATCTCGAAATTTGACTGTTTGGTTAAGAAAGTGGGTCATTATATAGCAACAATTTTTAGCAACAAGGCTAAGTGAAGACATAGTGGCTTGTTATAGTGGCTTGTATTGCATCATTTTAGCCATTCTACTACATCTCGAGCGTATCTGTTCATTTAGGGGTTGTTGTAGTAGAATTTGC
>Ga0209396_1005877_pt1 | contig 11468 bp, 9 predicted proteins | sample GOMGulsemesocosm_6_FD_184638 | JGI IMG/M metagenome (GOLD analysis project Ga0209396, IMG submission 184638) | Methane-oxidizing microbial communities from mesocosms in the Gulf of Mexico - GOM8C Gulf of Mexico (SPAdes) (version 2) | ecosystem: Environmental > Aquatic > Marine > Cold seeps... | reverse complement strand
AAGCCGCTAGACCGACACTGATGACTATAAGCAATACCACTTTCATACTCGTATTCAATAAGTTCATATCTCATCCTACGTATTATTAATATCGTTCAAGTTTCCTTCTACATACATTCCCACACAGACACTCAACCATCAATCATTAGTCCCACTAGGAATACCAGCTAGTCAGAAGCTTCATTATTCAAGCCACCCTCACCTCGTTACATTTAATCCACATCTTAAGTAATCAAAATTCTCAGCAACAAAAATAGTAACGAGGAACATTATGAAAAATTACTCACCTTTAGGCCTTACGGCGATTGCGCTAGGCAGCTCACTAATGTCATTACCCGCATTTTCAGCAGGCCTGCAACTTATGCCAGGTTCTCCCAATTCAGGTACAGCAGGGGCTGGACATGCTGCCATGGGATTAGGGGCGGGCTCTGCTTGGGCTAACCCAGCCACAATGACCCTAGTAAAAGGCCAGCACATAGGTTTTGGGGTGATACACGCAAAAACAGACGTCCAATTTAACGGCGAAGAAGAAGCTTCAAATAATGCTCTGCGCCCAGGAGGCCCCGATCCTTATGTCAACGGCGGGAATGCTGGCGGCAGTATTAACATCCCCTCTTTTTCCTACGTTAACAGCCTAACCGACGACATTAGCTTAGGGTTTTCGCTTGTTGTGCCTTTTGGTAACTCCCTAGATTATGATGATGACTGGGAAGGCAGTAATGTCGCGACTCACATCAGTATGCAAACACTTCAAGCCATGCCCTCGGTCGCTTATCGTATTAACGAACAGTTTTCTCTAGGCTTTGGGATAACGGCTAATGAAACTGAAGTAGCACAAGAACTTAAGCTGAAGGGAATGGATGTTGAGTTGGCCGCTGATAGCCTAGATTATGGCTGGACCCTAGGTGGCCTATACGAGCTAAACAATGAACATCGCTTTGGTTTTGTATACCGCTCGCAAGTCGACAGCGATATGGAAGGTGATGCGACCATTGCTGATGAATCTTACGATACCCGCTTAAATTGGGAAACGCCTGCCAGTATTGTCATCAGTGGCGTCCATCAAGTTAGCCCCAAGACCAGTATCCTCTGGGATATTGGCCGCACTTTTTATAGCGCTTTTGAAACGACCGTGGTCGAAGTTGACGGCTTTCCACTATTATCTGAAATTGAGCTAGAGCGAAATTGGAAAGACGCAAACCGTTACGCGATTGGTACCCAGTATCAATTAACCAATACCCTTATCTTACAAGCAGGCTATTCCTTAGATGAAAGCACAGTTGATACTGAAGATCGCAGTGCTGACCTACCTCTAAATGACATACACCGCTATACCGCAGGCGCACTCTATCAAGCGACTGAAAGTACTGGTTTAGCATTTGGCTTAGAATATGCTGACTTAGGGAAAACAAAAATTGTAGACAGCGGTGATCCTTTATTTTCTAGCCCAGCAGGGGAAATTGAAAGCAGCGCGACAGTCGCTACCTTTGCAATAAACTATCAATTCTAAATATTTTACAGGCCCCATCTAATTTATATTTCACCCCACAATGGCCAGACACTTGGCAGTATTATAATTAAACAATACTGCCAAGAAGAAGCTGCTATGCACAGGAATACACGTTAAACTCACGATGAAAGATTCAATTAAGTTACAAGAATCCAAATCTTTAGGGTATACGATGAAGCTAGAGCAACTTGCACGCTATGACATTAAACTGTTAGTCGCCTTACAGGTTTTATTAGAAGAAGAAAATGTCTCACGTGCAGCCGATCGCTTAAGCGTTACCCAGTCTGCTATGAGTAAAATGCTCGCCCGCTTAAAAGATACCTTTGGTGAAGAGCTCTTTATTCGCACGAGTCATGGCATACAAGCCAATGAAAGAGCACTCGCCCTTAAACTTCCTTTAGCGGATGCCCTCGCCTCACTGAATACATTGCTCACTCCTAAGGTTTTTAAAGCCAGTGAATGTGAACGTACCTTTCGAATTTCGATGCTCGACAATGCGGCTATTCGGGTTTTGCCCAATGTTTTACAAAAACTAAGCAAGATAGCCCCAAACGTAAAAATTCAATTAAAGCCATGGAGTCGGCACTCCTTTGATGATCTCGCCTCAGGCCAATTAGACTTAGTAATGAATATCGTCGACATTGACCGCGCTAATTTTTACCAACAAATATTAAGCAAAATAGAAATTTGTGCCGTCGTCCGTAAAAACCATCCATTAGCGTTAAAAGAGGAATTTTCTCTGGATGATTTTTTAGCCTATTCCTTTATTAAAGTCATCATCCCAGAACTTAATGAGCATCACGATCAAGATCAGAAAATGTTAGCGGCGATCAATAAAAAACGTAACACTGTTTTTGAAACCAATAACGCCAACTGTGCCTTACAAAGCTTAGTTAACACCGATTACGTCATGTTTGGGGCCAAAAGCCCAATGGAAGATATGTACGAAAAACTAGGACTAACGACCATTGCTCCGCCCAAAGAATTCCTTCTCCCACCCTATACGTTAAAGTTTATTTGGCACCAAAGGCAGAATCTAGCGGCGGAGCAAGTCTGGTTTCGAGAACTACTATTACAAGAGCTAGCCAAAATCTCACTGAATCGCTGACTCAAATTTTAGAAACAAAAAAGCCGCTATTCATTCTCATGAATAACGGCTTTTTGAAACTAACTTTTTAAAAACAAACGTTAAAAGCGTTAACTCTTAACCGAATGTTTTATCTGCAATAAACTTATGCACAGCTTTAATATCAGCAGGAAGTATATCCAATCGCTCTTCACGCTCCATCAAGTCAGCAAGATGATGAGGAAGCTTAGGCATTTCATAGCCCGCACGTAATACGGCTTCTTCAAACTTAACCGGATGCGCTGTTCCCAAGGTAATCATTGGGATGTTGTTATTGCGACGCACTTCACGCGCGGCTTTAACACCAATCGCCGTATGAGGATCTAGCAAGTAGCCAGTTTCTTCGAATACGTCTTGCATGATTTTGATTGTCGCGTCTTCATCAACCGCGTAGCTATCGAACAATTCACGTGCTTTCGCTAGCTTCTCTTCGTCTAACTCAACAACATCCGTCTTAGCGTTCATACGGCCCATTAGCTCAGATAATGCCACGCCATCACGATCATACAAATCAAACAATAAACGTTCAAAGTTTGAAGATACCGCGATATCCATAGAAGGCGTAATCGTATGCTGTAACGGATGAACTTCGTATTTATTCTTGCTCATCAAACGGTGCAATACATCGTTTTTATTCGTCGCAATAATCAACTGCTCAATCGGCAGACCCATCTTCTTCGCCATGTAACCAGCGAAGATATCACCAAAGTTACCGGTTGGAACGGAGTAAGCCATTGGACGAACAGGTCCGCCTAGGTTTAATGCAGAATAGAAGTAATAAACAATCTGCGACATGATACGTGCCCAGTTGATGCTGTTTACAGCAACCAACTTGCGCTCACCTTTAAGGAAAGACTGATCGCCAAAGCTGGCTTTAACCATGTCTTGCGCTTCATCGAAGTTGCCTTCGATCGCAATGTTATAAATATTATCGCCGGTCACAGTCGTCATCTGGCGACGCTGAACTTCAGAAACTTTACCGTGCGGATGTAAGATGAAGATATCAACGTTCTTACACGCTTTAGTACCTTCAATCGCTGCTGAACCCGTATCACCAGAGGTAGCGCCCATGATCACAACTTTTTCATGACGACGTTCTAAAACGTAATCCAAAAGGCGACCTAGAGTTTGCAAGGCAAAATCTTTAAACGCTAACGTTGGTCCGTGAAATAATTCCAAAACATATTCGTTATGATCAAGCTGCTGCAAAGGCGCAACGGCTTTATGGCCAAAGCCACCATAAACTTCAGAAAGAATTGTTGCCAATGCGTCTGAATCTACACTGCCTTCAACGAAAGGATAGATAACCTTATGCGCCAACTCAGCATAAGGAAGATCACGCCAAGATTCGATTTCTTCTTTTGAAAACGTCGGTACTTCTTTAGGAACGTACAAACCACCATCAACCGCAAGACCAGTTAAAAGTACTTCTTCAAACGTTAACTCAGGGGCATTACCGCGAGTTGAAATATATTTCATCATAATTAAAAACTCTTAATCTTTTAAACCTAGTACCTAAACTCTTAATTTAGAATCTAGTACTCAAACTCTAGAATTTAAACCAACTGCTCAACACGAATACGTGTTACGCCATCTTGGGTTTCTTCCAATGCTTTAATTGCAGCAATGGCATCGTTCATGATTTTTTCTTGAATGGTATGCGTTAATAAAATCACCTGCACAACCTCTTCATTTTCTTTTGGCTCTTTTTGAATCAATGCTTCGATATTGATTCCACGTTCACTCAAAATAGACGAAACATTTGCCAGTACGCCCGCTTTATCCAAAGTAGGAATACGCAAGTAATAAGCCGTCTCAATTTCTTCAATCGGAAGAACCTGAGTATCGTCAACGTCCTTAAAGCCTAAGTGATGAACGCGACTAGACGCAGGCGCATCAATTGAACGGGCTAGATCAATCACATCAGCAACTACAGCTGAAGCTGTCGGACCTGCACCTGCACCAGGGCCAGAAAACAAAGTATCGCCAACCGCATCGCCATTCACCATAATCGCGTTTAGTACGCCATCGATAGTTGCAATAGAACGTTTCTCAGGAATCATCGTAGGATGAACACGCAAATCAATACCGTTTTCATTGCGGCTACTAATACCTAAATGCTTAATGCGGTAACCAAGCTCTTCAGCGTACTCAACATCTTCTGGCGTAATGCCTCCAATGCCTTCACAGAAACAGTTTTCAAACTGCAGAGGAATACCATAAGCAATCGACGCTAGAATCGTCAATTTATGCGCCGCATCAATGCCTTCAACATCAAACGTCGGATCGGCTTCGGCATAACCCAGCTCTTGAGCTTCTTTCAAAACATCAGCGAAATCACGACCCTTGTCGCGCATTTCCGTCAGAATGAAATTGCCAGTACCGTTAATGATACCCGCCAACCAATTAATCTTATTGCCCGCTAAACCTTCACGCAGCGCCTTAACGATGGGAATACCACCGGCAATACCGGCTTCATACATCACCGAAACGCCTTTGGCTTCAGCAGCCGCAAAAATTTCAGTACCGTGCTCAGCGATTAACGCCTTGTTAGCCGTAACAACGTGCTTACCATTTCCGATAGCCAGCAAAACCAGCTTCTTAGCAACATCATAGCCGCCAATCAATTCAACAACGATATCAATGTCTGGATTCGTCGCAACATCAAAAATATCACGAGTAACGTCTGTATTTGACGTATCAGCAGCTGGGTTATCGCGACGTGCGCCCACCTGCTGAATAATAATTTCACGACCTGCACGGCGAGTAATGTCTTGTGCATTCTGGGTTAGCACATTAAAAGTGCCGCTGCCTACTGTACCTAATCCACAGATTCCTACTTTTACCGCTTTCAAGGCCGTCTCTCCAACATAGCTTATAGATAGTTCAAAATTGCGAGATATTCTACACGAGAACCGTGCTAATGATAGGTCTAAGACGATAAAGCCCTTATGCGAACAATAGTCTGAATAAGAGTGTAAATAAGTGCCTGAATAAGTATCCAGATTCGCCTTATTACAAGGGATGCAAGACAGCTAAGAATTTTTTTGCTAGCTTAGATGTTAGAAACAATTTAGATACAAATACACAGCAAGGAATTGAGATGTCGAAGTTTTTGGTATTAACCATTATTGCAGACGATAAGCCCGGTATCGTAGAAACCCTAGCCGCGACGATTGCCGATCAAAACGGCAACTGGCTAGAAAGTCGCATGTCGCACATGGCAGGGAAATTTGCCGGTATTTTACGCATTAGCATCGCTGCAGAAGAAGCCAACAGCCTGCAGATTAGGTTGTCTGAACTCGCGAGCCAAGGCATCAATGTCGGAGTTGAAGTCAGCGCCGAAGCCGGTGACTCCGTAGCCACCAAAGATTTAACGCTCAGTTTAGTCGGCAACGATCGCCCTGGGATCGTCAAAGAAGTTTCGCAAGCATTGGCAAAAATGGGCGTGAACGTACTAGAACTAACCACCAATTGTGAAAGCGCACCAATGTCAGCCGACGTGCTGTTTAAAACGGAAGCCCATTTACGCGTACCACAAGGTTTTGACGCTGACGGCTTAACGGATGCGTTAGAAGCCATTTCGAATGATTTAATGGTTGAAATCAACTTAGATTAAATTTAACTAGGTTAGCACTGTCTATTTGATTCTACTTACCTGCTTTAAGTAATTATCAATTTATAGCGCTAACTGGATTGCCCCATCAATCCAAGCCATATCGGCATGCTTCGGCTTCGAGCGCTGACCCAGAAGTTGATACCCTTCAAGGCCATTGAGCTTAGAGAGTTTCAATCTAATTTTCTCTTGCTGATCTCCGCCCCGCGTTGCAGGATCGTTAATCATTAAATACTCCCCTTTACTATCCTTTAAACTGCCAAACCTTTCATACCCTACCAACGTGACCCAATGACCGCCGATGCGCTTTTTCTCGCCATCTTTCGCAATTTTATACCAGCCTATATTCAACCAAACATGCTTCTCTTGATTAATACCCTGAATCAACCAAGGTAGGTCTGCTTGCTTATCCAAGGTTGGATTGTATTGACGTGGAACTGAGCGCTGCCCTTTATATTCTAAATGGGCCGATTCAAAAGAGGGGGTTTTTTGATCTGAAAGATAATGATCGACACCGCTTAATAACTGAGCGGGATCCGTTCCCTTATCCCCCGTGGCCATATAGTCAGCGCTGCCCAAACTCCGTGCGATCTCAATTTGATTATCAAAATGAAGAGCATTCGGCAACCCGCCCATTACCTCCGGCAATGCAGCACTCAGCGAATTAGATACCGCAACCGGTGCACAATATTTACGGCCTCCTGCTGGAAATCCAGCTAAGGGGTCACGCTGACTTAAATCGGGAATGGATGCCAATACCTTACGCTCTATTCGTAAAGTTTGAGGCTTAACCGCTATTTTTTTAGCAGAGGTCAGGTGACAAGAAAATCTATTATCGGTGAATACAACTTGACCCCCCTGCTCTGCTTGGCAGCGATATATCTCGGCATCAGCCTGCGAGGCTTTAAAAGCACAGGTAAGAAGGGTAAGTATGTAAAAAATCCATTTAACATAAATCATGGTATCAGCCGTAATACTCAAGCCAATGTAAGTTTATTTATCTGACTTGTTACGCAATGTTACCAATTAAGAAGAAACCGATCAATAGCAATCTAGAACTAACGTACGTTCAAAACGGAATTGACCGGTAATCTGAGCAAAACGACTGAATATGTCGTGAAAGTCACTGTATTAAAGGAGCTGTAATCCATCTAGCGCCCCTTCAATCGTTCTAACCTGCGAACCGACAACAGAGCCAGATTTTAAAGCTCCGTCAAGATTGCCATCCGTACTGCTTCTAATGGCAATAATATTGAAACGACTACACGCTTGATAATCCCCGACTTCACCATTTTCGGCCAATACTGTCAGTAGATTCACTAAATGAGTGCCTGTATCCTCGACTTTTTCGACGTAGCTTTTACTGATACTCGGGGTGCCTGAATCATGTCGACAATCAAAGTCATAACGTAGTGTAAACTCTTCACCGGCGGCATCCCCCCCCGTTCGCTCATCCCAAGAAATCGCAAAGGACTTACCGTTTGCAGGCCTAAAATCTCCTGAAACTGAAGTCGGTGAGGTTAGACTGAATTCGCTTGGCACTTCAACATAAGAGCCATCAGCATCTTCCTGAGTTTCACGTAGAAATTCGAAAAAGTATTTACCAGAAGTCGTACTGCCTGCGACTTCCGTTTTAATTAAAGAATACGTTGCGATGCCATTGGCGATAGTCTCATTCAATGGAACCGATTTTGAAGCCAGCACGACAGAAATAACATCCCCCGCTTCAAGCGCTAACGAGCTGTCTCCATGATTGAAATTAGCAAAATAACTAACCTTGCTACCCTCAACAACCTCAACCGAATAACTTGCTGCAATCGCCGCCGTAGTATAATCAGTCGAAGCTTTCGTTTCTTTGTCAGTATCACTGCAAGCCGACAAAAGACTAACCGACAAGATCATCGCCGAGCAATATAGTTTTTTTGTAAATATTTGTGTAATCATTGATCATTCCTGTCCTATTAAATCGTGAATAACTCGGAGTATAACCAGCTATCATTAGTATTAATACCAAAGGTGTCACTAACACCTATACGATAAAGCGCAGTTCTTCTTCTGTTCACGACTGAAGCCAGTTACACTGCTTGCTTTAATACCCACCCAATCTTCTGGAGCCATCATGAGCCAAGATTACCAAGACATTAATTTGACCATCGATAACAAAATCGCCGTTATCGAAATCAATCGCCCAGAAGTGTTAAACGCAATTCGTGTTCAGACCTATCAAGATCTAATCGAAGCCTTTAAAGAAGCGGATGCTTCTGATAATGTTAATGTTATCGTTTTAACTGGCGCTGGCGGCAAGTTCACTGCAGGCAACGATCTAGCGGATCTTGTTGCAGGTGATGACGTTCGCCAAGACGTAATGGATGGTGTTTCTGGTATATTCACAACGCTAAGCCGCGTTAAAAAACCTATCATTGCAGCCGTTGAAAAGGTAGCCGTCGGCATAGGTACTACCATCCTTCTTCATTGCGACATGGCTTTCGCTGGAGCAAGCACTCGCTTCCGCCTACCTTTTGCTAACTTAGGTGTTAGCCCTGAAGGTGCAGCATCTATGCTTCTAACAGAATCCGTTGGACCTAAGATCGCTAACGAATTGTTATTAACCGGTCGTTTCTTCGACGGTAGCGAAGCTGAAAAGTGGAGCCTCATCAACAAAGCAACAGAAGATGGCCAAGCTCTTGAAACAGCAATGTCCGTTGCTGCAGATTTAGTTAAGCAGCCATTAGCCTCTTTAATCACGACTAAGCAGTTATTGAATGTTGGTAATTCTGAAGTGATCGAAGAAGTTGTGACTGACGAACTTGAAGCTTTCGCTTTATTATTGCAAAGCGAAGATACTCAAGCTCGCATTAACAGCTTAGTAAATAGCAGCAAGTAGCAGCAGCCTGTCATCGTTGCCGTTAAGCGCCTCTGCTCAGAGGCGCTACTCTTTGCTTCATCCAAATCATTTTCTTTCGCCCTATTTAAAACCTGCTTCAATACAGTTCCAACTCTGCTTTAATACGGTTTCAACACTGCGCCGACTCTGATAATGTAAGCTCTATAAGTAGCGTGAAATCATAAGGGATCACCATGAAACAGACACCACCACAAACCCAAATAAGTAGCAGTGAAAAATCCAGTTATTGGATACTCGTCATCATTGGGGTCATCTTTTTCTTATTTTCTACCCCGGTCATAGTTGCCATCCCAGAAGAAGTCAGTCGCGGTAATAACGCCATATTCATCGCTCTAGTATTTCCCCTAACAGGACTCGCGATCATTTTTGGCGGCTGGAAGATGCGTCAGAAGTTTCTATTTTTTGGGCCTACCCCACTCACGCCCTCACCTATCATTGGCCAAGTCGGTGGACAAATTGGTGGCCGTATCGACCTGACCCAGCCTTGGGCAAAACGTAATCTTAATCTGTCGCTCAGCTGTATCAATACCTATACCTCAGGCAGTGGTGATAACTCATCGACCCATCGTAATATTTTATGGCAAGAACACGACAAACCTCTCGATAGCCCTAATGGTACTGGCAGCAAGCTAGAGTTTTGCTTTGATGTGCCTGCAGGCGAGCGTACAGCAGACACACACAAAGGCCGTGGAACCGTTCACTGGGAAGTCTCCGTAGAAGGCTTAGTGAACTTTATGGAGTTCAAGCGCAGTTGGAAAATCCCTGTCGAAGAAGGCACTCAAACATCCACTATCGATATACCCAGCGCCCATAAAGAAGCCAGTCATGTCGCCAAGCGTAAACACGCTGAAGCCAGTGTAGAAAAACAAATTCAAACGGAAAAGACCCATGACGGCCTCGACATATTGTCAGATCAAGGCCGCAACAAATCCATGAGCTGGTTCTTGGTACTATTTGGTTCTATCTTTACCGCTGCTGGCTGTTTTCTATTTTATTTGGCTTTCCAAGGCGAGATTATGTTGTGGATTATGGCTCCGGTTTTCTTTGGCGTCGGCGTCGGCATATTAGGCTTTGGCATCTTCTTAGTGGGTCGTAAACTTGAATGCAAAATCATTGGTGACCAAGTTCATATACGTCGTAGCGTATTTGGCCGCATTATTTATACGCGCCAAGGCAAGCTAATATCACCTGATCAGCTGGTGCTGAAAACGACCATGTCGAGCACCACCAACGGCAAGCAAACTGAATACATGGCAATCTATGCCAAAGTAGATATTAACGGCCCTAATGGCTCGATTAAGAAAGAAATAAAGCTAGTTGAAGGCATCGAAGGCAAAGCCGCTGGTGAAGCTATGGAGCGAAAGCTAGCTGAGGCGCTATTAGAGAACAATAATGATCTGAGTGGTGAACTAGAATAATAGGTAAATTAGAAGCGTGAAAGCGCTTCTAATTTATTCGAGCTACAATATTAATCATAGAGATTAATATCTGTCGCTATAGGCACTGAGTCATACAATGAGCAAACAGATGATAGTTCATTACATATTATTTTTAGTTCTTACAATATCCCTTTCGAATGTTCAAGCTGACATAGTCCACATTTGCGACGATGCTGCTGAATTTGCGCCTTATATTTATCGTTCAAAAACAACTAATCAAGTCAATAACAGCTCATTAACAGGGGCTACTAAAGAGTTTTTAGATGAGATATTCAAAACGATAGGAATAGACTACAAGCTTGATTTACTGCCTTGGAAACGATGTTTAGCAGAAGTAGAGAAATTTGGCACCCATAAGAACTATGAAGTTTTTTCTAACGGTAGCTATAGCAAGGAACGATCAGAGAAATATTATATTACCGCTGCGATATATCGAACCCACGAAGGCCTATGGTACTCACACTTAAAATTTCCCCATGGGATACCTATTAAGACGGCTAGTGACTTAAACCGATATTCTCTGTGTGGCGTACTAGGCTACAACTATGAGTCATTAGCAAAACTGGGCGTTACCACTGTAATTTCTACCGGCGCCAAATCAGTAAAGGCAGCATTAATGCAAGTTTCTAAAGATCGTTGCGACATATTCATTGGTGGCTTAGAGGATACTTATGGAGGTAGTACCAGCGGAATTTACGACATCCCTCAATCCGTTATTGGCACGCCTTTCCCTGGTATTGAAACGATTTCATATCATCTTTTTGTTTCAAAAGAATCTCCCCGAGCTTACGAACTTCTTACCAAATTAAATCAAGCTATTCTCTTATTACAGCATCAAGGTATTGCAAAAAAAATATACGACAAATACTTAC